>Ga0209063_1000154_pt1 | contig 74663 bp, 66 predicted proteins | sample KloWWTmeKNB19Kit_FD_187177 | JGI IMG/M metagenome (GOLD analysis project Ga0209063, IMG submission 187177) | Active sludge microbial communities from Klosterneuburg, Austria, studying microevolution and ecology of nitrifiers - Klosterneuburg... | ecosystem: Engineered > WWTP > Aerobic digester >... | reverse complement strand
CTTCTTACAGATCCTTACCATGGATGGCCGTTTGATCCGGCAATTGGCAACACTTCCCGGTGCCTACACAGGTACCATTGATGTGCATGATCTAGCACCGGGCACTTACTTCTTGCGCAACGGAAGCGTTGCAATGCGCTTCATGAAGGACTGAGCAGGGCGCACCATAAAACCTCCGCAGGTTCACCTTGAAACCGTCGCAGGTTCTTCACCTCCAGACACAGTGCTCAGCGAGCAAGCCACGCTCCGCCGCTTGGCAGAAACCCGATCGAAGTTCAGAGCATATTTATTTTCATCAAAGCACACCAACCGTTCAATTCCGACTTAGCATTGTAGTACAAAGGTCACCTCCCGACCATGGAAAAAGAAAAGCTGCGCCTTGCTATTGTGGACGACCATCCGCTTGTTCGTGATGGGTTTGTGCGGCAAATGGAGCGTTGGCCCTATGCGGGCGAAGTACACCAAGCAGCCGATGGCGTTTATTTTGAGGAGCTGTGCCGCACGGTGGGGCATTTCGATATTGTGGTAATGGACCTGAGCATGCCACGGCGGGATGGGTATGAGACCACGCAATGGTGTACCCGCCACCATGCGCGCACCAAGGTGTTGGGCTTAAGCCTTGCAGTGGATGAATACATTGCCCGAAGGATAATGGGGTGTGGTGCCCGTGGCATTGTCTCCAAGGAAAAAGAACCACAGGAACTCCTGAGGGCCTTGGACCACGTGCGCACCGTTGGTTTCTTTTACAACGAATGGGTGACCAAGGCGTTGCGGCTTTCTTGGGAAATGGAGAATGAAGCGAAACCGCCGGAGTGTACGGCCGCCGCCATTACACCCCGCGAACGCCAATTCCTAATGTACTATGCCCGGCCACCGTTCCCGCAACTCAAGGAGGTCGCCGTACGCTTGGGCATTAAATACAATGGTGCCGAGAGCATGCGCAAACAAGTGGTGAAGCGCACAGGTTGTGCTTCGCGCGAGCAGATGATCGACCTCCTACGGCGGTTAGGCTGGGGATAGCACATGCTTGTTCTCGGGGTGCCGGGAACTGAATGCTATACCATACTACTATAGGGCGCATTCTTCTATTCTTTTCGTGAGGCACTCTAGTGGTCCAGAACGGGTACATGTAGACCGGATACTGCCAGGAGTTTTTGTTCCAGTGGTACATGTACTTGTCTGATCGGTACATGTACTTACGCAATCGGTACACGTACTTGTCTCATAGGTACATGTACTTGCGCGATCAGTATATGTACTTGCGCGATCAGTACATGTACTTGTCTCATCGGTACATGTACTTGTGCCATCGGTACATGTACTTGCGCCTTCAGTACATGTACTTGTCTCATCGGTACATGTACTTGCGCGATCGGTACGTGTACTTGCGCCATCAGTACATGTACTTGCGCAATCGGTACATGTACTTGTCCCATCAGTACATGTACTTGCGCAATCGGTACATGTACTTGCACGATCAGTACATGTACTTGCGCCATCGGTACATGTGCTTGCGCGATCAGTACATGTACTTACGCCATCGGCACATGTACTTATGCCATCGGTACATGTACTTGCGCCTTCAGTACATGTACTTGTGGCGCATGCAGGGCGATGCAGCACACGCACACCACTACTTGCGATGTAGGTACGTGCACTTTCCTACAACCCACGGTGGGCGCAAGTTTTAGTAGGCCTACCCCCGGCTGGCCGTGGGTGATCCTTACCCCGGCCAGCCGGGGGTATTTGAACGAATGCGAACCGCGCTGCGATTAACACCCCATAACAAATGCGTTTGTGGGTACAGCATGATAGGCCCTCAAAAAATGAACAAACTATGGTATGCAGTAAAACTCGGACACAGCCGAGTGACCTTTGTGGCCTTGGTCGATAAAAGCCGCACGAACATCAGCATGCTCACGGGCAATGCAGCGTACACCACTCCGAATCCGACGTTGGCGTCCTTCGCCACCGCGGCGGATGCGCTGGACACGGCAGTGCAGGCCTACGACTTCAGCCGGAGCCGGTTGGATAAGCAGGACCGCGACCAGGCCTTCGTGGCACTGAAGGCCATGCGTGCCGATCTGGGTGCCTACGTGCAGACCACCAGTGGTGGCGACGCAACGTTGATCACCAGTGCCGGTTTCGAAATGGAGGCGGGCCGCCAGCCGCTGGGCTTGTTGAACGCACCCCAGAATGTGCGTGCAGTTAGCACCGCTTACCCTGGCAAGGTGGAGTTGCGCTTCAATGGGGTGAAAGGCCGCTTGGTCTACGAGGTATCCATCTGCGCTGGCGATCCAAAAGTGGAAGCCGACTGGAGCCTTTACACCACCACGGGCAAGAACCGGGTCTCCTTCACCGGCTTGAACAGTGGTAAGGAATACTTCTTCCGGGTAGTGGCACTGGGTGCTGCCGGAGCAAGCCCTCTGAGCGACGTTGCAAACGCGAAAGCCGCTTGAGGATGCCGCAATTGACCAAGGCCCCGGTGCCCGCTCCAAAGGCGGCCGCCGGGGTCGCGGTCGTTCAAACAACACCTACACAAATGGAAACCACCATACGCCCCATGCACACCGCAGACCTGCCCGCCGTCGCGGCGCTGCACCCCACCGCTGCCGCCCCCTTGTTGGCGCATGTGCGTTGGTGTCTGCACACACCTTACGCAACCGCCTTGGTGCTTGTACACGCCAACGCGATCTTGGGCGTGGCCACCGTGGTGAGGTTCGGCACCAGCGCACAGGTAGGGCGTTTCCACATACACCCGGCACACCAGCGCCAAGGCTTGGGCACGTTGCTGTGGCACGCAGTAGTTGCCCAGCACACGGCACAGCACATGCCGATCTTGTTGCATTGCGATCCGCGCATCCTAGCCTTTTGGGAACGGCAAGGATTGGTGGAGCAATGCGCCTTTTCCACCTATGCCAACGGCCTCTTCACCGAAGCCACCCGCGATGAAGTGGCCATTATGCAACCCCACCATACCCTGGCCCTGCTGCGGCTGGACCAACGCGCTACAGGCGAGGACCGCAGCATGCTCTTGATGGAACACCACTACGCGGGCCAAGCCTATGTAGAAGGCGGGCACGTGCGCGGTGTGTTGCTACCGATACTGGGCAACGGTTACATCGTAGCCGATGCGCCTGAGGTAGGTCTGGAATTGCAACGCTGGTTGCTGCCCACCCAACACCGCATAGCAGTACCCGAACTCAACACCCCCGCCAACGAACACCTCTTGGACCGCGACTACGATGTAGTAGGCACAACGGTGCGCATAGTGTGGGGCACGCCACCCCACTTCGATCCGCAGCTGGTGTTCGCATGGCCGTGGTGAAGGGATCTACTTATCCAAAATTGGAACGCCCCCGACTTGAGAGTTGGGGGCGTTTTTTTGGGGGGGTGGGGGCTGACGGTATGGCTAAGAAACGTGTCCCGAACGTCACGTTTTCTTAGCCGTTATTCTGGTCAGTTATTTTCCTTTTAACTTCTCTATGAATTCCGTCCATTGTTGCTTAAAGGCTATAAGTTCCTGTTCAGTTGTTGCTCCGTGTACTACCGAAAATTCCTCACCTGTTAATTCGTTCAATATCCATGAAGCCCGTCCAGCAACTGTAAATATGTCTTCATCCATTCCTCCACCGTGCCCATAGAACTTCAGGTCTCCTGACATTATTCTGTCCCAGATTATGAGGTCGGCTGTTCCTGTCAGCCCAACAAGTGTTTTATCTGTCAAGCGAGCAATCAGGTGTGGGAAAACTTGGTCGTAGTTTTTTAGACACCAGCTTTTAGAACTGCATACACTCCAGAATGCTTTTGCGGTATCAATGGTATTTAAAGCGTCCTGAAGGGCAAAAGTGTCAGGGTATGAATTTCCATAGAACTCTAATTGTTCCCTTGCCTCTTCAGCCTTTTTCCAGTTTGCGGGTTTGTCAAATCTGTCGGGTAGTCTGTACTTATCATAGTTGGTGTCGGGAATTACAAAGTAGACAAAGGAGTCTTTGTCTGTTAGGTTAAAAGTTGCCGAGTCAATGGCAGGTATTTTCTCGATGTCCTCCTTTGTAATTGTCGTCTGTCCAAAGGATGCAAATGACACCAGTATAAAGATTGTCGTAATTGTCTTCATTTTAATTGGCCACAACACCCGGCTATGGCGCGTTCCTAATGCGCTGTAAGTTAGGTTGTGCGGTGCTGTAGTGTTTGATCTGATGTGTTGCGTAGGCATTGGTGAGACTCCGGGTCTGCGGTCGCAGAGCCTCCCTTGCCCGGAGTGACGGCCTTGGGGCCGTGTGCCGCGATGCGTCCCTGTGGGGATGGGCAAAGAAACCACTACTCGTTCTTATCCTCCGTTCGGCAGGCATATCATTCTTGATCTGCGGTGCTTGCACCTGAGTTGTCTGCGTCCTGCGTGCCACCGGCACGGTTCCTCTATCATTACTCATCCTCCGTTCGGCATACATATCATTCTTGATCTGCGATGCACAGCATCAGCGTTGTCTGCGTTCCACCCTTTCTTATCCTCCGTTCGGAAGACATATCATACTGATCTGCGATGCGCAGCATCTGTGTTCTCAGCATCCTGCCTGCCACCGGCACGGGTCCCCTACCCTTTCTATTCCTCCGTTCGGCAGACATATCATAATGATCTGCGATGCGCAGCATCTGTGTTCTCAGCATCCTGCCTGCCAAAGGCACGGATCCATTTCTTTCTCTTAATTCCAAACACTGTACAACCCCCAATAACCAAAACCAATGATCAGGATAAGATAGATCACGTTGTTGGCCACCAAAATAGCCTTTACCCACCCTCTTGTGCTGGGCGATGCAAGCCTTCTTCGTGTAAATGAACTTATCGGAACAATGGCCAATAACAGCAGGAACGGAATGTAGGAAGAAGCACTGACCAGGTCTGAATTATAATGTTTGTAAGGAGCATCAAAATAGAAGATGTTCACATGCGTTGCCAGAACGAATAAGTAGCCGATCAATGATACACTTAAAGCAGCTATGAGCACTGTGTTCGTTAACGTGATCTCCGTGCCTTTGCCTCTGATCGCAGCAAGGCTTAATAGAAAGATGAAAAAAGCCAAAAGCCCAGCTAGCGCCATAAGGAATAGTCTCAGCGCGGGTGTATTGACCGGCGTCTTGTAGCTCTTCAGTCTTTCAAATTCCGAGTTACTTGGAAATAAACTGGAAACGTCAAGTGTGCGGTCTCCTTTTGCTAATTCTTCGGACAGGTCAAATCGAACGGAATGATCGAAGTCATGGTAGAAGTACAGATCCACGGAGCCGTCCTTCGTGTCCCAAATTGATGTGATCAGGGTGCCATCGCCATTTCTACTTCTACACACGTGCATGGTATCAGAAAGCGCAGAACAGTATGCTAAGGAAGAGTTGGCCTTCTGCGTTCGTAGAAGATCTTCTCCATTCCTGTAGCGTGTAAGTTTTCTGGCTTGCTCATTGTCCGTAATGGAAGGACAGAAATTAGACAGGACATAACTCGGATCATTGCCCTCGATCAATGAATAGGGTTCTACGATCAAATAACTACCCGAGCTGTCGATATAGATGAACACATCATCAATGAACACGCTATGGTCGTAGTGTTCAATATAGTTCTTTACGTCTTTAACGGTCGCGCATTTATGGAGGATGTCCGTCAGGTAGTCAACTTCATTTCCAATTGTAAGTCGATTGGGAAATGGATCGTTCTGTGCGGGGTGATACGCTACCAAGCGAGAAAACACAAGACCCTTTTCATTCATACCCGATTGCGGAGCAGTTCTGTTACCTCCTACCTCTCTTGCTCCCGTAAAGCCAGCTCCGAATTCGTTCGGATCCTTAGCATTCGCAAACCATATTCTAGGAGTAGAGAACCACGTATCATGGTTGCAGCCGACCATGGTCTTACCGTCAACGGTAATTTTATACATGCTGCATGCCACGGCATTATTCTGAACTAAGGCTACTATAAAAAAGGCGAATAGAATGCTATATGTTTTTGTAATTTTCATTCGCTCCGAACGGTTTTTCGTCTCTTCGAATTGCATCCACTTTCGTGCAGGTAACATGGTTGCAGATCCATCTAGGACCAAATGTATTTAAACCAGCAAGGGACCAACTCCTTGATCGGAACACCTGATGATCATCTCTTGCACTAATGCAGAAATGCGCATTTGGTAACGGAGCAGGGGCACGAAGGTGGTAGCGGATCTAGGATAGATGAGGTGCTCGGTAGGCAGGTTACCATAACCGTAAACCTATCTTCGGACATCAAACAAAACCTGTAAACTTATTTTAGGATGGGGCATAAGGTTATGCATTGCTCTAGGTGTTTGAACTGATGTGTTGCGTAGGCACTGGTGAGACTCCGGGTCTGCGGTCGCAGAGCCTCCTTGCCCGGAGTGACGGCCTTGGGGCCTTGGGCCGCGATGCGTCCCTGTGGGGATGGGCAAAGAAACCACTACTCATTCTTATCCTCCGTTTGGCAGAAATATCATTCTTGATCTGCGGTGCTTGCACCTGCGTTGTCTGCGTTCCACCCTTTCTTATCCTCCGTTCGGCAGACATATCATACTGATCTGCGATGCGCAGCAACTGCGTTCTCAGCATTCCATTCTTTTATACGCCAGCCAGAACCCGAACTCCGGAACACAACAGTACCGGATCGAAGATAGATCATTGCATTTGTTAGCAACCTTGCCCAAAGAATCTTGGTGCTGCCTATGTTAGTACCGGCCTTTAGGAGACCTTTGCAACCACAACTACGCATAACAATGACCACCGAATTGACCAAGAGCCAAGAACTGATCGCTCGCCGAAAGAATGCCGTTCCCAATGGGGTCGGCATGTTCAACCATGCTACTGCAGCGCATGCCAGCGGAGCTAAGATCACGGATGTGGATGGCAGGGAGCTCATCGACTTTGCCGGTGGCATTGGCGTTGTGAATGCAGGGCACTGCCCACCGCCCGTTGTGAAAGCGATCCAGGAACAAGCGGCGAAATTCCTGCACGTCAGTTTCAATGTGGCCAGCTACGAGCCGTACATCGCGCTCTGCGAAAAGTTGAATACACTACTGCCACATGGCGGGCCTACTAAAACATTGTTGGTGAGCACCGGTGCGGAAGCGGTGGAGAATGCGATCAAGATCGCGCGGCAAGCAACGAAACGGCAAGGCGTGTTATGCTTCACCGATGCGTTCCATGGTCGCACCCTAATGGCCATGACCTTGACCAGCAAAGTGGGCTATAAGCCGGATTGTGGTCCGTTCGCTCCGGAGGTTTACCGCACGCAATACCCGAATTTCTATCGGTATGGTGCTGGTCGTACCGAATCCGATTTCGTAAAAGCCGAACTGCACCGGTTGGAAGAACTCACGCATAACACAGTTGCACCGGAGAACTTGGCGGCCATCATCCTAGAAGTGGTGCAGGGAGAAGGCGGATTCAACGTGGCACCTTCTGCCTACCTGAAAGGTTTGCGCGCATTCTGCGATAAGCACGGAATCCTCTTGATCTTCGATGAGATCCAAAGTGGATTCGGCCGAACAGGAGCTTGGAGCGCGTACGAACAGTTCGGCGTAACACCGGACCTGAGCACGTGGGCGAAAAGTTTAGGAAGCGGCATGCCGATCGCGGCCGTAATGGGGAAGGCGGAAGTGATGGACAAGGCCGGGCCCAGCAGCATTGGCGGTACGTACATCGGCAACCCGCTCAGTTGCGCTGCATCGTTGGCCACACTGAAGTACATGGAGGAGATCGACATCAACGCGAAAGGCAACCATGTGGGCAAGGTGATCCGCACCCGGTTCGAGAAGATGAAGGCAAAGCATGCGTGCATCGGTGATGTGCGCGGCCTCGGTGCCATGCTGGCGATGGAGTTCGTGAAGAACAACGACCCGCACCAGCCCGATGCCGATACCTGCGCGGCCTTGATGACAGCTTGCGCAAAACGTGATCTGATCGTGATCAACGCGGGTACTGAAAAGAACATCATCCGTATTCTCTGTCCGCTGGTGATCAGTGATGAACTGCTGAACAAAGGCCTGGACATTATGGAAGAGGAACTGGATAAGATCGTTGCGGGATAGGTGATGAACGCGAATCTGTAAATGGTACAGGGTACAGGGTACCGAGTAGAACTACCCTGTACCATTTACCCGATACCAAAAAACATGAAACCCTTTTCAATAGCCGGTGTCCAAATGCGCGTCAATGCCTCCTACAGCAATGTGGATGCGATGAAGTTGAAGTTGGACATTCTGATGAACATCTACCCGTGGGTGGATATGGTCGTCTTCAGCGAACTCTGCGCTTACGGTCCACTCACGCATAACGCGCAGGAAGTACCTGGAGCGTTCGAACAGGAAATGTGCGCCTTGGCAGCGAAGCACGGCGTGTGGCTATTGCCGGGTAGCATTTTCGAGAAGAAGGATGGCAAGATCTATAACACGGCTTCGGTGATCGATCCGGAAGGCAGTGTTGTGGCGCGGTACCGGAAAATGTTCCCGTTCTACCCGTATGAAGTGGGCGTAGCAGCAGGGCATGAGTTCTGTGTGTTCGATGTGCCGAACGTGGGCAAATTCGGCGTGAGCATCTGCTACGACATGTGGTTCCCGGAGACCACGCGCACGTTGGCCGTGATGGGCGCGGAAGTGATCCTACACCCTACCCTCACCGGCACGATCGATCGCGACATCGAACTCAGCATCGCGCGGGCATCAGCGGCCATCAACCAATGCTACTTCTTCGATGTGAACGGATTGGATTCCGGTGGCAGCGGGCGCAGCATTGTGTGCGGCCCGGATGGTGGTGTGATCTACCAGGCCCAGAACAACGAGGAATACTTCCCGATCGAGATCGATCTCAACAAGGTGCGAAGGAGCCGCGAGCTTGGAATTCTCCGCCTTGGTCAGCCCCTGAAAAGCTTCCGCGACCACCTGATCGATTTCACCATCTACCAGAAGGGAACGAAAAATCCGTACCTTGAAGGCCTAGGTCCGTTGATCAAACCGACACGCTTACAAGAACTTGGGGAGTTGCAGATGCGCGAAGATGCACGTATCGTAATTGATCCACTTATACCATCGGTCGTGACATCGTTCAGGCCATCATCCGAAACACCGGATATAGAACAGTAGGCTTTTTGTGTACTTGGAAAGCCAGATCAAAACTCACACAACAGCAGATCAAAATGGGAAGTATTACAGCGAACAAGAGTCACCAGAAGATCAAGGATTTCATCAGTTGGTTCGAGATACCGGTATACAATATCCACCGAGCGGCTGCTTTTTACAATGCCATTTATAGCATTGAGATGGAGATCAACACGAACACGGAATATGCCATGGCCTACTTCCCTGCGGATAAAGGCATCGGTGGTGCATTGGTCGCTGGCCCCGGTTGCGTGCCGAATGCAACGGGTACCTTGATCTACATGAATGCAGGCAACGATCTGGACAGCATCCTAGGCCGTGTTGAATTAGCGGGTGGTAGAGTGATCATGCCACGCACGGTGATCAGTGAACAGGCCGGCTCATTCGCATTGTTCATCGACAGCGAAGGGAACCGCTTGGCGTTGCACGAGGGACCTCCACGTCGCGTTCCGGAGGCCAAGCAAGTGAAAGCAGCGACCAAGGCGATCGCAGCTAAACCGGAGACCATTAAACCGGTCACTGTTAAACCGATCGCTGCTAAGGTAAAACTGCCAGTTGCGAAAAAAACAGCTGCTCCGAAAAAGCGGTGATCCCGTCCCCTACATTCGTCGTTACTTTCAATGACGAGAGCGTGTGTGATGGGCCTTATGCGTAACGGATGTTCTTTGCAGCATCTGCTACCTGCATGGTGCTATTAGCGGGCCTAAAGACCTTCAACGTCGTTGGTGGTTCTCATGTTGTGAGTCAGGAAACGTTCTACCTTTTACTGCCATGAAACAACCTCAGATCGATCTTCCGCGCCTACACTTCAATGCCGCCAGGCTTCGTTCGTTCACGTGGAACAAACTGAAGATGGAGGCCATAGCGCTGGATGAAGGGCGTGGCAAAAGCAGCGTCGCTTTAGAGGCCTTGAACGAACTACTTACCATTGAGCCGTATTGGGCTTTCCCGGGTCTGGAGCGCATCCAATTCCTACTGGAGCTGGTCGATACCAAACAGTGGCATACGTTCAATAGTGCAGTAACTCATATTGTTCGTGATCTGGTAAGTGGCTCCTTCCGGAACGACCCCTTGTACAACACGGATACCCAGAGCGGCCCGGAAGAACAGATCCACGAACATGACCGTCACAAGCAGAACTATTTCGAGGTGCTGTTCGTTGATGAGATCGATGCCGATGAGGAACATGCGCTGAAGCATAAACTGCGCAAATGCCGGGACCAGAGCGATCAGTTCACGTATGATGTGATCGTGGTGCGCACGATACAGGATGCGCTGATCGCCCTCTTGTTCAACCACAACATCCAAGCTTGCGTGGTGCGTTATGGTGTGCCGTTCCCGAGTGCGAATGCCCACGGGATCCTGCGCCCTTTCCTTCACTTTTTCGATGCGCTCGATCTGAGCACCATCAACAAGAGCGACCTAGGCCCTAAGCTCGGTAGCATCATGCGCGACTTCCGACCGGAGATCGACCGGTACTACGTAACGGATACGCCGCTCAGTGGCTTGCAGGAATCAACGCTCAAGAATTTCCGCAGGATCTTCTATCGCAGTGAGGACCTTCAGGAAATGCACCTCACTGTTCTTCGCGGGATCCGTGAGCGGTATGAAACACCGTTCTTCACTGCGCTCAAGGAATACAGTAAGAGGCCCATGGGTGTATTCCACGCCATGCCGATCTCGCGTGGCAATAGCGTATTCAAAAGCCGTTGGATACGGGATTTTGGCGAGTTCTACGGTCGTAACCTGTTCCTTGCAGAGACAAGTGCAACCACCGGCGGACTTGATTCGTTGCTACAGCCGACCGGTCCGTTGAAGAAGGCCCAGGAACTTGCGCGGGATGCGTTCGGATCCCAGCATACGTTCTTCGCGACCAATGGCACCAGCAGTTCCAACAAGATCGTGGTGCAGGCGTTGGTAGAGCCCGGTGATGTGGTATTGATCGATCGCGATTGCCATAAGAGCCATCACTACGGGATGGTACTTAGCGGTGCATATCCGGTCTATCTGCACAGTTATCCATTGCCGAAATACAGCATGTACGGTGCGGTTCCGTTAGAGCACATCCGCGAAAAACTGATCACCCTTAAGAACGCAGGGCGCTTGGACAAAGTGAAAATGGTCCTGCTCACGAACAGCACGTTCGATGGTGTCGTTTACAACGTAGAGCGTGTAATGGAACAAGTGCTCGCACTGAAGCCGGACATGATCTTTCTGTGGGATGAGGCCTGGTTCGCATTCGCTCGGTTCAGCTCCATCATGCGCAAGCGCACGTCGATGTATGTTGCAGACAAGCTGCACAAGAAATACAGGACCGAAGAATACAAGGCACAGTATGAAGCGCATATCGCTTCGTTAAAAGAAGGAGAGCATCCGCGCATGCCGGATCCCGCAAAAGTGCGGATACGGGCCTATGCGACACAGAGTACGCACAAGACCCTAAGCTCCATGCGCCAAGGCAGCATGATCCACATTTGGGATGAGGATTTCAAGCGCAAGAGCGAAGCGGCGTTCCACGAAGCGTACATGACGCACACCAGCACCAGTGCCAATTATCAGATCCTAGGTAGTTTGGATATCGGTCGCAGGCAAGTGCAATTCGAGGGATATGAACTCGTAGAGAAAGCGATCGAACTCGGTATGATGTTGAGGCGCACGATCCGCGAGAATCCGAAATTGCTCAAGTGGTTCGACATCATCACGATCGCACAATTGATCCCGAAAGAACACCGCGAAAGTGGAATTGAAGGATACTATTCGCGTGAAAGCGGATGGAACGATATCGAGAAGGCATGGGCCGAAGATGAATTTGCATTGGATCCGACCAAGATCAATCTGTTCACGGGCAGAACGGGTATTGATGGGGACACGTTCAAGAACAAATACTTGATGGACAAGTATTCCATCCAAGTGAACAAGACCAGCCGGAACAGTGTGTTGTTCATGACCAACATCGGTACCACGCGTGGATCGATCGCTTACCTGACCAAGGTCCTGTTGGAGATCGCGGACGATCTTGAAACGCGCAATGCCGGAATGGACCACGCGGAAAAGAAGCTGCACATCTCCACCATCCGATCACTCGTTGAGCAGGTTCCACCCTTACCGGACTTCAGTCACTTCCACAATTCATTCGTTGCCGTACCCGGCGTACCCGGTGGCGACCTTCGTGCCGCCTATTTCTTGAGCTATAAAGAAGAGCGCTGTGTCCATTTCAAATTACACGATTGCCTTTCCATGATGGAGGCCGGTCAAGAATTGGTATCCGCATCGTTCGTGATCCCCTACCCGCCGGGATTCCCTGTGCTTGTTCCGGGCCAGGTCATCAACCATGAGATCATCGACTTTCTGCTCGCAATCGACGTGAAAGAAATACACGGGTATAGACCTGAATTGGGTCTGCGTGTATTCACCGATGCAGCGCTTGGAAGGCAGCGGACAGGAACTGCAATGGGCGGTATGCGCATAGCGACCAGCGTGAGCAATGGGTCGGGAAAAACAACGAAAAAGACGAAGAAAGCATGAGCAAGAAAAACTCTGCCGCTAAAGAAAGCGCATCGAAGAAAAAGGTTGCAGCACCAAAGAAGAAGACCGTTGCTGTAAAACGTGCAGCTCCCACTAAGACGGCCAAGGCAGTGAAGAAAGTTGCTGCTCGCAAAGCTGTTCGAACTGTCGCTACAAAGCCAAAGGCGGGAAACGCGATACCAACGGTGAAGGGCGTGAGTGATATCCGTCGTTTTTTCTACAGGAATGAGACGCCGATCTATTTCATCAGTGCTACCAACTTCAATTTATTGGGTGCTGATGAATGGGTGAAGGGGTTCAAGTTCATTACGTACATCGAGTGCTTTGATGGCATGCACCCGAACTCCATGAGCCCCATGCAGGAAGAACCCCATGAAGAGTTCCAGAGCATTGAGGACATCAACAACTATCTGCTCAACCACAGCGAAGTGCGCGACTACATCAATGCGCGTAAAGTGAAAGGCAAAGCAGGCAAGGTGCTGTTCCTGATGTTCGATGAAAAGACGGAGAAGCTGGCGAAGAAAATGGGGCTCGAGGTGATGTTCCCCAGTGCCAAGATGCGCACCTTCATGGACAACAAGGTGAACACGAACCGCATTGCGGAAAAGGCAGGCGTCCCGTGTGTTCCTTACGTACTGAGTAACGTAAAGAACTATGCTCATTTGAATAAGGTCAGTGCACGATTGGGTACCGACCTGGTGATCCAAACACCATTCGGTGATAGTGGCCATACTACCTTTTTCGTTAAGAATGAAGAGGATTATAACAAGTACGCCAAAGAGATCGAAGCCGAGAAAGAGTGCAAGGTGATGAAGCGCATCAACTGCCATGGCGCTGCGATGGAAGCATGTGTAACGCGCCACGGAACCGTTGTTGCACCGTTGATGACGGAGCTTGTCGGCTTCAAGGAACTCACCCCTTACAAAGGAGGCTGGTGTGGCAATGAGATCTTTGCGGAAGCGTTCACGCCTACGATCCGGCGTAAGGCACGCAAGTATGCGCAGTTGTTCGGTGATCAGCTGATCAAGGAGGGCTACAAGGGATACTTTGAACTTGACTTCTTGATCGACAAGGACAACGGAGAGATCTACTTAGGAGAATTGAATCCTCGGATAACAGGTGCGAGCAGTATCACCAACCACGCTGTATTCGCCATGAGCGATGCACCGCTGCACCTGTTCCACATGATGGAGTACATGGACCAGCCGTACCAACTGAACGTGAACGCGCTGAACCGGCGCTGGGCCAAAGAAGAGAACATCGATAGCTGGGGCCAAATGGTGATCAAGCACACACAGGATGATATCCGCCGTGTGACCGATGCACCGCGCAGTGGCATCTGGCGTATGCGTGAAGATGGCAGCATTTACTTCTGGCGCATGGATACGCACCGACGTTATGTGGAGCAAGAGAACGAGGCCTTCTTTCTGCGGATCACACGGGTGGGTGATTGGCTCTATGAAGGTGCCGATATCGGGATCCTCGTAATGCGCGGGCGAATGATGACCGACGACTTCCAGTTACTGGAACGTTCCAAGAAATGGTTGAACGCCATAAAGAACGAATACAAGAGCGTAGTACCGGGGTCCCGCAGTGAAAGCGAAAAGCAAATGCTAGAGATCGGAGGTTTCAAAATGATGTGAACAGTACAGGGGATAGAGTACCGAGTACAGGGTATCCGAAAAGAGGTACTCTGCACCCAATACCCGTTACGGAACACCCTGTATATTTAACACCCATCGATGTACATTAAGTTGAAACTCGTTCATGAGCCTTGGCCCGGAGATCGGTTCAAGAAATTCTTCGACCATGCGTGGCCTTTGTTCCGCATCTGGTATTTGAGCGAGGGCGAGGATAAACGTCCGGATCTTGTAACCTGCAGATCGGTGCTAGAGTTGCACATGCCGGAGCTTATCCCGACCTACAACAGCCTATGCCGAATTGCGAATAACGACGACGTGGCCAGCAGATTCCTGAGTATGTGGTGCCCGCCGCCCTACTTGGCCGGATGCTCGCAGATCGCATGGACCAAGGGCAGTCCGACACTTATACGTAACTACGATTTCGATCCACGTTATTTTGATGGTCGCCTGCGTTTTACGGAGTACTGTAAGCCTGTGATCGGCATCCAGGACAGTGCTTGGGGATTACTCGATGGAATGAATGCAGATGGATTAGCGGTTTCACTTGCGTTCGGTGGACGTAAAATAAGTGGTATCGGTTTCGGAATTCCGCTAGTGATCCGCTACGTTCTGGAGACCTGCAGCAACGTTGAGGAAGCGTGCGTAACACTCCAGCGCTTACCGGTGCACATGGGCTACAACGTTACCGTGCTGGATAAGTCCGGGAACTACGCAACGGTCTATATGAACCCCGACCGGCCAGCGCAGGTGGTCTATCATGCTGTGGCAACGAATCATCAACACCAAGTGGAGTGGGATGAATACGCGGCGTTCACCCATACGATCGAACGCAAACATCATTTGGAACACTGCCTAGCTGATCCGAAATTGACACGCGCTGGACTGATCAAGCAATTCTTGAAAGCGCCATTGTATAGCCAACAATTCATACGCGGCTTCGGCACGCTTTATACTGCGGTCTATGATGTTGGAAAAGGCAATGTGAAGATCATTTGGCCCGATAAACAGGTAGAGGCGAGCTTCACTAAATTCGAGGAGCAGCATGTGGAGGTTGTGTTGTTACGGCCTGTGGGGCGGTACTTGGCGAAGTGATGAGGGTAGATGCTCCCAAGTCCGTGGTTTGAACTATAGAGAGAATACGATCTTGAACCACGGAGGACACAGAGGAGAAGCTGCTTAACACTTGCTTCTTGCGGGATGCTTTACGATCACTGATAGTACTTAACTAAATGAACGCACCATATTGGTCATACAACGATCTTACCGAGCAGATAATTGGTGCTGCGATAGAAGTACATTGCGAGCTAGGCCCTGGGTTGTTAGAGAAGGTATATGAAGAGTGTTTATGCCGTGAATTGGAGATCCGCGCAATTCCATTCAAGCGACAAGTTCTGGTGCCGATCATTTACAAAGGCGAACAATTGAAGACACCGTACCGCTGCGACCTTTGGGTAGCCGATCGTGTGATCGTAGAGAACAAAGCAGTTGCGGCCCTTACGGATATCGACATGGCCCAACTTATGGGATACCTGAAACTTTTGGACCAACGGCTCGGGTTACTGATCAACTTCAATGTGAAGTACCTCAAGAACGGAATACGCAGAGTTGCCAATGGTTCGTTGATCTGAGCATGTGATCCGAGGAACAAACACATGTCGGTCATGCTCGCTCCCATGGAATTTATCTGTGTTCTCCGTGCCCTCTGTGATTCTGAAACATCCACGCATTCCTCTGTGTCCTCTGTGGTTATAAAGCTTCCAAGCAGCTCCCTCGTCCCCGCATAACTTTGCACCATGCCCAACACAATGACCGCACCGACCAACGCACTCTTCAACCAAGCCAGCTACATAAACGGTTCCTGGATCGGAACGGGTGATGGCACCTTCAATACCGTGCTCGATAAATACCACGGCACCGAGTTAGCGCGCATGCCAAATGCTACCGAGGCGCAAATGGAACAGGCCATCGCTGCAGCTTATGCAAGTCGCGAAGTGCTTCGTAAAATGAGTGCCGGAGAGCGGAGTGAAAAGTTGGAAGCTCTAGCAGCGTTGATCGAGAAGAACAAAGTTGCCTTGGCCCAATTGATCGTACAAGAAGGAGGTAAGCCCATCGGTTATGCAGAAGGTGAGATCGCGCGTTGCATATACACCGTGAAGACCGCCGCCGCGGAAGCCCTTCGTTCCACCGGAGAAAGTGTACCCATGGACGTTGGCGCCGGAGTGGGAAAAACTGCGTTTACGAAACGATTTCCGATCGGTGTGATCGCTGCTATTACGCCATTCAACTTCCCCTTGAACTTAGTGCTGCACAAAGTAACTCCCGCTATGGCCGTAGGTTGTCCTGTTGTGCTGAAACCTGCACCTCAAGCACCGCTTAGCGCGTTTGCTTTGGCTAAAATGTTGGAAGAGATCGGCTGGCCCAAAGGAGCCTTCCATGTTATGTTGAGTGGAATTCCTGTTGCGGAAAAACTGGTGACCGATGAGCGCATTGCGATGCTGAGTTTTACAGGAAGCGACAAAGTTGGATGGCACTTGAAGGCGATCTGTGGGAAGAAAAAAGTAGCATTGGAACTTGGTGGTAACGCTTCAGTGATCATTGATGATGATACCGATCTTGCCGCTGCCGCGAAGTCCGTTGCCATGGGCGCCAATCTTTACGCTGGACAAACGTGTATCAGTACGCAACGCATTTATGTAGTGGAGAACGTACACGAAAAATTCAAGGAACTACTTGTGAAGGAGTATGGCAATTTGAAAGCGGGTGACCCTGGTGATAAGAGCATTTCGGTTGGACCGATCATCGATAAAGGTCATTTCGAACGGATCAGCACCTGGGTGGATGAAGCAGTAAAAGCAGGTGCGAACATTCTCGCCGGAGGAAAGGCCGTTGATGCCGATCGCAATATTTACGCCGCCACCTTGCTGTCCAATGTTAAGCATGATATGAAAGTGAATTGCGCAGAAGTATTCGGTCCTGTAGCGGTGATCGAACCCGTAACCAGTTTCAGTAAGGCCATCGCGAATGTGAATGATAGTGTGTATGGCCTGCAGGTCGGTGTTTACACCAACAGCATCGCGCACATGAAACAAGCGCATGAGGAACTCGAGGTCGGTGGCATCATCATGAACAACATTCCCGGTTTCCGGATCGACAACATGCCTTATGGCGGTGTCAAGGACAGTGGCCTAGGCCGCGAAGGGTTGAAGTATGCGATGGAAGAGATGACCGAAATGCGTTTGCTGGTCTATTGATCGGCCACTTCGACCTTTTTCCAGCGCTCAAAAAGCACCACGCTCAACAGGAGCATCAGTATCGCATAGAATGTATCTTCCAAAGGAATGGTGCCCATGCGTATGCCGAGGTTTTCTGCATCATCATACCATACTACCGGGTGACCCGAGAAGTAACCTGTTAGCGTACCATTGATCAGGAAGAACGGGATCAGCAGAACTATAAAAGAAACGAGGAAACGACCGAGGTAGCTGACCTTTTGGGTGGTAAGCAGAAGTACAAGCGTTACACCCAACGCCAAGAACGTGCTCGCGGTATACCACTTATCCCAATTGAAAATGCCGATCACGAATGAGGCCACCACAAGGACCCAAGCGATCGCTCTCGCAATTCGTGGCGACCATGGATCCGGACGTAGAGTACCGAAAACAAAGTAGGTGAACACGCAAGCGTACGGAATACAGATAAAGAACAGCCATTCCTCGATCGGAAGTCCGAGCACATCGAACCCAACCAAGTACTTTTCATTGAATCCCCACACTCCCATGCTTGTGAACATTACATCCCAAGCGATGAACAGGGCCGCAACGAGAAGAAGAGCTGGCCATAATGCTCGCCAATGAAGATGCAACCGGATGCGCGGGTGGAATGAAAAGAGAAGGGGTATAATTAGCCCACCAAGGTCCAGGAAAAGATAGAGAAAGCGCTCCATGACCGTTAGGCCTCAGCAGCCGTTTTCTTGAAATATTTCAACGGCACGAATAACATTCCGAAACATTCCCCATCTTCCTTACCCAAATGCTTGTGGTGCATTTTATGTGCTCTGCGTATGGCTCTGAAGTACCAATTATCCGTGTTGCGGAGCCACTTCGTGCGCTGATGGATGAAAATATCGTGTACCAGGAAATAAGCCAGTCCATAAAGCGTAATTCCCGCAGCGATCCATATACGCACATCGGCAATACCGTTACGCACGCCGAAAAAGAACAGCGTGATCGCAGGCGTTGCGAAGATCAGGAAGAAAGCATCGTTGCGTTCGAAAACGCCTCCGTGGTCCTTTTTATGGTGATCCTGGTGCAACGTCCAAAGGCCACCGTGCATCACGAATTTATGCGCGAACCACGCGACGAACTCCATCAGCAAGAATGCCAGGATCATCGCTCCGATATTGATCAACCAGGTCATTGTGTTGCAAAGATCGCTTTCAATGTCCGTTCACGATGATCGAAGATCGCCTCAATGCGTTTTCTCACGAACAGAGCATGAACGAATCTGCCGAACGCACCGAACGGTAACCGATAGACCACCCTATCCTCAACCCTGATCCCATAAGGTGTTCCAACGAAACGATGCTCGTGTTCCCACTTCGCGAAAGGCCCTTTGATCTGTGCATCCATGAACTGGAACGGGGCTTCAACACCTCGGATCTCCGTACGCCAAGCCAAGGGTATTCCGAACAAGGGCCGCACGCGATAATCAATGTGCATACCACTGAACACAGGCTTATCGGTATCCTTGGTCTTGATCTCGAAGCGCATATCCTCCGGAGTTATCCGCGAAAGGTTCAATGGTGCTGAGAAGAACTCCCAAGCTTCTTTCTGGAGGATCGGCAGTACGATCCGGCGTTCGATCACAAAGTCTTTCATCTGTTGGGCGGGTTTAAAATTAAATGGCGTGACAACCTTACGGTCGCCACGCCATTTTCAATTATTCAAGATACGATCATTGCTTTTGAACTGGAACTACCAATTCTCCAGAAGCATTCTGCAGACGCAACCAGTATGCTCCAGTGCTAAGATCAGAAAGATTCACACGGATAGGTTGTGCTCCACCGGTAAGGTCTCCAAGGCTGTTGACGCGGAGGATACGACCGGTTACATCCTGTATGGACAACGTTGTCTCTCCACCGAAAAGAAGGTCCATGTCCAAAAGCACTTCATCTACCGCTGGATTCGGGTAGGCGGTGAACGATGTTACGATCGTGTTCTCCTCAACACCGGTCGGCAATGGCAATTCAACGAGTGGTCCACCACTTGGTAAGGCTACCCATAGTCCGAAGTTCGCACCGTTGCTGTTCATTGTTGCATCCAAGAAGCCGGATGCGAGTACCGTGATCGCATTACCGGCAAGCGACAATGCAGCAAGAGGTGCTTGGTAACTTACTACCGAAGTACCCATTGATTCCACGCTCAGGACATAATTCGCTTCTGGTAATTCAAGGTACCCTGCGAACTCTCCATAACTAATATCATCCACGATGTTTCCGGCTGGAACAGACGTTTCTACAATATCGACCATGGGGGCATCCGTGCTGCCATGAAATACAAGTACGTCAACATTCCCTGCGGATGTGCTGGTCTCACGTGCACCTCCTGTAACATAAAGATCGAAAGGAGTGGCAGGTGAATAACCTGTAGCGCTTACAATACCATTAGCGATGATGATGTAGGTCTCATCAGCTTCCAACGTGTAGGTAAAGCGTGCTAGTGCAGCAACAGTATCGGTAGAAGTTGGAAGTGCAATGCTTATATCGAAAGGCACTCCTGCTTGAGCATCCACGAATGGGCTAGCGTTACGGAATGCGAAGTTGTCCAGAAGCGGTGTGTTGTTCAACCATACATCCACTTGCGCGGCTGCCAGGTCAGCACTGTTGTGGATCACTTGCACACGAGCCGTAGGAATAGCAGACGCTGGCAATGCAACCAATGGTCCTCCGCTTGGAAGGGCTACATAGATACCGAATGGCGCACCGTCGCTATTCATTGAAGGATCCAGGAATCCCGATGCGATCGCGACCAAGGCGGCACCTCCGAGGTTCAATGTACCCAGCGGTGCTGAATACGCTGCTACGATCGTGCTGTTGAATTCATCCCTCACTTGCAACGTGAAGTCCGTAGTAGGCAATTCCAGATAACCTGCAAACGCTCCGTACGGTGCATCTTCCACGATGGTGGTATTCACCACTGCGCTTTCGTAGATGTCAACTGTTGGTGCATCGGTACTACCGTGGTGAACCAATACGTCCGTCATCATTGAACCTCCAACAGCCGCTTCCCTGCCCATTGGATATACTTCCAACGTGAAAGGTACTGCAGGTGAATATCCTGTTGGGCTTACGATACCGTCCGCAACAATAACATACGTTTCGCCATCAGCGAGCGTAAAATCCTGTGTAAAAATGGCATCAGCGGAACTCATGCTTGTTGAAAGCGCTATTCCGATAGTGAAGCTCACTCCCGCTGGTGCATCAATGAACTCTGTTGCATTCCTGAATTCGAAGTCATCCAGTAAAAGGGTGTTATCCAAGTAAACATCAACAGAGGCCGCAGCTGCATCCGCACTGTTGTGGATCACTTGAACGCGCGCTGTCTGCGCTTGTGCAAAGGAAGCCCCCAGAATAAGGGAGAGGGCAAGAGTAGGTGTTTTCATTTTCGTAGTTGTTTTTAGGTTAGTTCATTAAGAACAGCCTAGTATCCTGTTTTGTTCATTCATAATTACATTTTATTAAACACAATATTATAAAGCACTGGTTATCAGTAAGAAAAAAATTAAACAATTTCGCACTTATACTTTGTTCAATGCGGTCTTATACACCGCGATCGCCCTTTCGCGAGCGGCATTATGCTCTACGATCTGCTCGGGTAGCTTCAATTCACCATATTCCGGAGCCCACTTCAATACATACTTCATCTTCGGATCGAACCGTTCCAGTTGCAACGTTGGATTGAATACCCGGAAGTACGGTGCAGCATCGCATCCGGATCCTGCCGCCCATTGCCAGTTCCCGTTGTTGGATGAGAGTTCGTAGTCCATCAACCACCGTGCGAACCAGGCCTCACCCAAACGCCAGTCGATCAATAAATGCTTACAGAGAAAACTGGCCACGACCATACGCACCCGGTTATGCATGAACCCAGTGGCACGCAATTCCCGCATCCCTGCATCCACAAGCGGATAACCCGTGCGCCCTTCGCACCATGCAGCAAAACCTTTTTCATCATCGCGCCATGCAATGGCGTCATATGCTTTTCGGAATGCGTTCCGCTCCACGTGAGGAAAGTGCCAGAGGATCTGCATGAAGAACTCACGCCAGATCAATTCATTCAACCATGTTTCACTGTTCGCACGCGCCAAGCGCACCATCCCTCTCACCGACACCGTGCCGAAGCGGAGATGAACCCCAATGCGTGTAGTTCCTGCTATGGATGGTGTGTTGCGGTCATCAGCATACGCCTTCAACAACGCTGGTGCAGGTTCCAATGGCGCAACTTCGTAGGGTGCATATTCAAAGCCTAGTTGCTTTAGCGTGATGCGTTCATTCCTGCTGTCTTTTAGCAGGCCACCAAGTTCTCCTTCGCTGTTATAAGAGGCCACTCCATCAATTGCCATTCGAGCTCTCCAACGTTTTGCATACGGAGTGAACACGGTGTAAGGTGTTCCATCTTCCTTTAGTACCTCATCACGCTCGAAGATCGTTTGGTCCTTATAGGTGCGGAATACATGGCCATTTGCGATAAAAAGGTCGTTGATGTTCCGGTCACGAGTAAGTGCATAGGGTTCATGATCATGATTCGCGTAGACACCAGCAATAGCGTGGTCTTGGATCAACTTCTTGAATACCTGAAGTGGATCACCATGCAGCATCATCAGTGACGCGCCATGCGCTCTCAATTGATCATCCAGTGAACACACGTTATCATACAAAAAGCTTAAACGACGATCATTACGGTCCTCGAGTTTCTCAAGTATGTTGGTATCGAAGATGAACAGCGGCTGCACGTTGCCACCATCCCGTAACGCGCGAAAGAGTCCGTGGTTGTCATTCAGACGAAGATCGCGACGAAACCAGAAAATGTTCATTGGCCGTTCACGGCTCATGGCTCTGGTAGAGCGGTCGCTAAAAGATCCCATGCTCTCCAAACACATACTGGGAACCACGCGGTGAAAAGTTTGGGGTGTTCCGTCAGCTCGTGTGCCAAGGTCTCGCGTTCCACCCAACGCCAATCGGAAGCCTCGTTCGGATCTGGATCAGGGTCGTTAGAATAGCGACCGATCAACACATGGTCCAATTCATTCTCGACGAGACCATTCTCCAATTCAGCGCGATACATAAAATGTAATACCGGCGTCAACTCAGTTTTTATGCCCATCTCTTCGAACAGTCTACGCCCCGCGGCCTCCTGAATGGTTTCCCCCGGTCGTGGGTGCCCACAACAGGTATTGGTCCACAGCCCAGCTGAATGGTACTTGGAAGAAGCACGTTGCTGCAACAATAATTCTCCTTGATCATTGAAGAGAAAAACTGAGAATGCCCGGTGGAGCAAACCCTCACGATGTGCTGCGAGTTTCTCCATGTGGCCGAGTTCACGATCATCAGGATCGATAAGGACCACCTGTTCCGGCTCGTTCCACAATTTCCCTTCTGCACTCATATCAAATTGAATTTATCCTGTACCACAGCACCCACAAGCAGGCGGATCTTACCTCGTTTGCGAACACTGATCCGTCGTGTAAAGAGTTCACTTGCCGGAGTGGAGCGGATCTTTTTATAGAGACAGAGATAGTACACATAGGCCAAGTGCACACCTATTCGCGCTCCTTTGGGCAGTTGACGGATACCGATCGCTGCGTGCTCAAAATCCGCTCGGATATCATCTTCGATCCGTTGTTTCTGGTCTGCCGTAAGTGCGTTAAGATCAGTTCCAGGAAAGTAGGTGCGTCCCAATTCCTGATTATCCTGCTTAAGGTCTCTGAGGAAATTTACTTTTTGGAATGCCGCGCCCAGACTCATAGCGTATGGCTTCAACCGTTCATATAGAACAAGATCACCATCGCAAAAAACACGCAAGCACATCAGCCCTACCACCTCTGCACTACCTAGGATGTACTGATCGAAGGATGTTCGATCATGTTCCCCACGTTCAAGATCCATCGCCATGCTGTCAATAAAGATATCGATCAAGTTCCACTCGATCCCGGATCGCCTCACAACGTTCTGAAAACTATGTAGGATCGGATTCAAACTGATCTGTTCTTGAATGGCAAGTTCGGTATCCGCTCTGAATCGGTTCAACAATTCCTTTTGCGGATGTTCATGGAACGTATCCACGATCTCGTCAGCAAAACGCACAAAGCCATAGATCGCATGGATCTGGTCCCGAAAACGCGGATCGAGCATTCGAACACCCAACGAGAACGAAGTGCTGAACGCCCGAGTGGTCTTTCGGCTGGCAGCTATGCACACTTCATCATAAATACTCCTGTTATTCATCGTGGTTCGGAATTTAAAATGTGCCGGGCCACAACTTCACCAGAGATCAGCGCTGGCGGAACGCCGGGACCAGGAACGGTGAGTTGACCTGTGTAATAAAGGTTCTTGACCTTCTTACTCCGGATGCTTGGCCTCAGTATGGCTGTTTGCATCAGTGTATTGGCCAATCCGTATGCGTTGCCTTTGTATGCGTTCATATCCTTCACCAGGTCGCTAACAGAATAGCTACGCTTGTAGATGACGTGTTCGCGGACGGTCTGACCTGTGATCCTTTCCAGTCGATCCATGACGATATCATAAAAGCGTTCACGCGTAGCGTCATCGTCCTTCAGACCCGGAGCGATCGGAATAAGAATGACCAGGTTCTCCATTCCTTCCGGAGCTACCGTTGGATCGGTGATCGACGAACATGAGGCATAGAAAAGTGGCTTTGTCGGCCAGCTGGGATCGGTGTAGATCTCCTTTGCATGTAAATCCAGATCCTCGTCGAAGAACAAGGTGTGATGATCAAATCCGGATAGTTTTTTGTTCACCCCCAAGTAGAACATCAGAACAGATGGAGCCAATGTGCGCTGATCCCAATACTGCTCCGTATAACGACGATCCGGCGCATTCAAAAGGTGTTGTTCCACATGATGATAATCGGCACCTCCGATAACCTCAGTGCATTCATAGGAGCCTTTCTCCGTATGTACCCGAACGGCTTGCCCTCCTTTTACTTCTATGTTCTGCACGGTTTCGTTGTACCGGATCTCCACACCTTCCTTTTCTGCTACTTGGACCATGGCATCCACGACTTTTCCCATACCACCCATGGGATACCAGGTTCCTAATGCCATATCCGCATGATTCATCAGGCTGTATAAAGCAGGTGTTTCCTGCGGCGTTGCCCCCAGAAACAGGACAGGGAATTCCAGCAGCTTGATCAACCTTGGATGCTTAAAGTATTTCCGCACGTGCTTACTAAAGGAGGTGAACAACTGCATCCGGAATAGTCCTTTCGCAATACGCATATCAGCGAACTCCATCAACGAGATACCTGGCTTGCGCACCATATCATGCATACCGGTCTCATACTTGAAGCGGGCTTCGTTCAAGAATTCATCAAGCGCCTTGCTGCTGCCTGGTTCCAACGACTCGAACAGTGAGCGAAGTCCTTCCATAGAAGAAGGAATGCGCATCCTATCCGATTCTCCGAAGTAGACCGTGTAGCTAGGGTCCAGCCGGACCAGATCATAGTGTTTGCTGGGATGCGTATCGAAATGGGCGAAGTGTGTTTCGAAAACATCGGGCATCCAATACCAGCTAGGGCCCATATCGAACGTGAAGCCGTTCGCGCTGAACGTTCTGGCCCTTCCGCCTGCTTGGTCATGCTTTTCCAACAAGGTGACCTTCCGACCAGCGCGGGCCAAATGTGCAGCTACGGATAACCCAGCAAATCCTGCTCCAATAACAATTATCCCGCTCTTCATTGAAGCTGTACCCTCAATTGTTTGCGTGCTTGATTGATCCGGCTCTTGACAGTACCGATCGGGATCCCCATGGTGTTAGCGATCTCATGGTATTTGTAGCCTTTGAAGTTCATTGTAAAAGGCGTTCGTATCGTATCGGGGAGTCGCTCCACACGATCCTCTATCTCCAATGTGCTATACGAACCGATCGGACTTTGGAGGTATCTGCCATTGGCAACAGGTAGCTCTTGCCTTGCCGCAGATTCCATGACCAATTGACCACGACGATCGCGTTTCACACCATTGATGAACGTGTTACGAACAATGGTGAACATCCACGCTTTGATATTCGTACCTGTCGTGTATTGGTCCTTATTCATTAACGCTTTCAACATGCTCTCCTGGATCAGGTCTTTCGCATCGTCCATATTCCGGGTAAGACCTAGTGCGAAATAGAGAAGCCGATCGTTCAGAGACATCAGGCGCTCGTCAAAAGTTGGTTCTTCTTTGTTCATTGTTTTTGTCTTTTCGTTAGACAAAAGTAATCACAAAATGTGATTTTCCAAATCTCGTCATGAATTTTGTTGACTATCTATGCTGAAACAGTGAACAAAAAAATATTATTACAACGCACAGCGCAGCGTTCGTTGAGCATGTATACCCTCAACGGCTGTTCCCTAAGGATCAAGAAAAATCAGCGGATCGCCTCCTTGAAGTGGACAAGGTCTGGCACTACGGTCTGGTTCTTGTTCGGTTTAATTCCGACGAGACCGGAGTTATGGAAGAACAAGAGCCGAGGTTCCGAAAAGTGTTTGTGAAGCGTTTTCAAATAGGCATTCACATCCTGCACATTCTGATACGAGATGAAGCCAGTAACGAGGATATCCGGACGCCTGTACTCCACTACTGGCGCCAGGTCATCAAATGGAACAGATTGCCCAAGATAGATCGGCCGATGACCCAGTTTTCGAGCCAAGTAATGACCGAACAAAAGGCCCAACTCGTGCAACTCGCCTTCAGGCAGGAAGAAGAGGATCGTCAGCGGATCTGAACGTTTTTCTGGAATTACGCCATCAATGGCAGAGATGACCTTCTGTCTGATCAGGTTGCTGATGAAGTGTTCCTGTCCTGGTTTTACCGCATCGATCTGCCATAGAACACCGACCCGTTGCAAAAAAGGTTGAATAACCTCCAACATGGTTGTTTCGAAACCAGATCGCAGCACACAACTACCCATCACTTTCTCGAACCGATCCTCATCGAGTTCGGTCATGGAGAGTATCAAACTTTCAACATGGTCCGTGATCCCGCCATCGCCTTCCTGCATGGCCAATACTTGGTCGCGGATCTGCGTATCGCTCATCTTCGCCACCTTCGAGATCTTGAATCCGTTATTGTTCAGGAACGAGATGTTCAAGAGCTTACGGAGGTTCTCATCAGAATAGCTACGGATGTTGGTATCCGTGCGGTCCGGTTCGAGCAACGCATAGCGCTTCTCCCATATTCGGATGGTGTGAGCCTTAACGCGGCTCAATTTCTCAAGGTCCTTTATGGAATAGTTACCCATTGATGTGTTCACTAGCGGATGTATAACACCCAAAGACGCGATCTGTTCATTCTTAAAGAACAAAGATCACACAATTACATTTAGCTCGCCTTCGCTCGACCCAGTGGTCTAGAATACTTCTTCGAATAGCCCGTTCGATCAACAACTCGGCGTCCTTTGCGCCTCTGATCTCTGCGATGAGTCATATAGCGTATGTAAAAGTTCATTTCCAAGTAACCAACGAATGCAAGATTGAAATTCAACTGATCAAGACCATGTTTATCATATTCCGCTATAATTCACTAGATTGCATAGCCGCAAAACGGAACTGGGATCCGTTCTGGATCGTTGATGGTGTGTTGGGGCGGTGATCTTGTCAAACGCTGAAACTCTTCCGATGAAGAACATTCTACCCCGTCGTACAACGTTGATCACCTTGCTTTCTGCTGCGCTAGTGGTCGGTCTTTCGGCATTCGAAACGTTGGAACGATCCAATACGGACCCTACGGTCACAAAGAGCGCCGTACCGACCAGCGACTTCACCAATTTCGAATCAGCACATGTACATCCGCTGGACATGACGCCTGATAAGACCAAACTGTTGGCGGTTAACACGGGCAACAATTCTTTGGAGGTGTATGCATTCAGTCCGGGCGGGTTGATCCATATCGCTTCCATACCTGTTGGGCTTGATCCGGTTACCGTACGTGCAAGAACGAACAATGAAGTATGGGTGGTTGATCAAGTAAGCGATGAAGTAAGTGTTGTGGATTTAACACAAAAAGCAGTGATCCGCAGCCTAGCAACCGAGAATGAACCAGCCGATGTGGTATTCGCCGGATCACCTCAACGCGCGTTCGTTTCCTGCGTTGAACGCGAGAGTGTACAAGTATTCGATCCAGCGAATTTGAATACCGCGCCTACAGAAGTTCTATTGAAAGGCGAACAGCCTAGGGCACTTGCAGTAAGCCCTGATGGCACTACCGTTTACGCCGCGTTCTTCGAGAGTGGCAACCAGACAACCGTTGTTAGCGGGAGTGATTTCATGGCGAACGGATTCTGTTCCCCACAAGGAGGCTGTACCTCCGTCCCCAATGATGTTACCAATCCTGCGGGTCCGTACGGAGGTGTTGTTCCCGTTCCGAATTCCGGAACGGCATTCGACCCACCAATGAATCCATCGAACCCACTGCCACCTGGGACCAACAGTATGGTAGTACGGAAGAACGCATCCGGGCAGTGGATGGATGCCAACGGCGGGAATTGGACGAACATAGTAACGGGAGCTGTTCCCGGTGTTTCACGTGTTGCCGGATGGGATATGCCGGACCGTGACGTAGCCATGATCAACGCGAATAACCCAAGCACCGGGTCGGTTACGTATAAAGCGCATCTTGGAAATATTTTGATGGCCATGGCGGTTCATCCATTGAGCGGTGAGGTCTTTGTGGTTGGCACCGATGCCACGAACGAGGTTCGCTTTGAGCCGAACCTGAATGGAAAATTCCTCCGTGTGAATGTTGCACGCTTCATGCCCGCCGGTAATCCGTTGGTCGCCGATATGAATCCGCACATCAACTATACCACAAGTACTTCGCCTCCCATACTTCGGCAGCAGTCGATCGGTGATCCGCGCGGCATTGCTTGGAAATCTGATGGAACGAAAGCTTATGTTACGGGCATGGGTTCGAATAACGTGATCATGATCAACACCACGGGAGCACGTACAAGCCCGGATCCGATCACCGTTGGCGAAGGACCTACCGGAATTGTATTGGATGAAGTGAACAACCGTGGCTTCGTGCTGAACAAATTCGATGGCTCCATTTCAACCATTGACCTTACCACGAACAAGGAGACGGCGCGAACGAGTTTCTTCGACCCTACCCCGCTCGTGATCAAAGTTGGTCGCAAGCATTTGTACGACACACACGCAGGCTCAGGGCACGGCCATATCTCATGTGGCTCCTGCCATTTGGATGGACGTTGGGATCGATTGGCATGGGACCTGGGGAACCCGGCTGGTGATATGATCACCGTTGTAGATCCTGCAGGCACAAAGGTTTTCCATCCGATGAAAGGACTGAAGACGACGCAATTCCTGATCGACATCATCAACCGCGGAACAGGCAAATTGCATTGGCGCGGAGACAAGTCAAGCTTCGCGGAATTCGCTGGTGCGTTCAGTGATCTACAAGGAGCGGACTCACCGATGGATGCTGCCGGCATGCAGGAATTCTCTGACTTCCTCGCAGCCACCTGGCATGTTCCGAACCCCTACCGCACCTACCGTCCAGAGCTTTCCGTAGCGGCATCGACCGAGCGGATGAATCCTGGAAAGGTGCGTTTTACGGGAACCTCTTTCCAAACAATTCCAACCGCTGGGGTGAAATTGTTCGTCTCTGTGAACGTGAACTGCTCACATTGCCACCAGACAGGAACTGGTCGTGGCCACCTTCCGGGGAACGGCTCTAATTCCGGAGCAGGTAGTCCTCCGATCGTTAACATGACGAACAATGTTGATATGGTACCTGATCTTCGCTCAACCTATCGAAAGAACGGATTCTTTTACAACACGACCGAGTGTACCAGTGGTTTTGGCATGATGTCCGATGGCGTTATGGAAACGGTATTCAATCAATCCGGAACGGGTAGTTATCTGGGTGATTACGAACCGGAGTTGTTAAGCTGGTCCGGCGGAATTACACAAGTGAACAGTCCGGCAAGTCATAACTTCGATCTGGTACATCCCAGTCAAGATGCAATGCCTGCCGTGGGCTTGCGACATACGTTGAACGGTGGAGTAGGCAGTACGACACAGCTCACCTTCATGAAAACGTTGGTGAATGACAAGCCTGCTGAATATGCAATGATCGTAAAAGGACTTTACGCAGGCGAACAACGTGGGTTCTATTATACCGGAAGCGACAGTTACCAGTCGGATTTCGCCAGCCAGACCGTTACGCATGCGCAACTCGTCGCATCGGCCCAGGGTGGTTCACCCTTAACCTGGACCATCGTTCATCCGAACACCAAGATCCGTGCAGGAGTGGATCGTGATAGTGACGGTACGTTCGATTATGTGGATGGCGATGTTGAGCTCGATCTGGCAGTACTATTGGATGGCCCGATGAACGGGACCAAAATGAACACAGGGCTGAAAAGCAGCGGTCTTTTACCTAATTCAGACCCATACGGCATGGGCGAGATCATGGATCCTGCGTTACTTGGCCGCACAGGAAACAGCGCACCGGTTGATTGGGTGGTGGTTGAACTGAGAGACCCCAACAACCTAACGATCATTGTGGATGCAATTGCGGCGCTTGTACTTTCTGACGGACGAGTTGTAATGTCCAGCGGCAAAAGTCCATTGCTTTTTGCCTCGGCAACACGTGGTTCATATCACGTTGCTGTTAAACACAGAAATCATCTCGGTGTTATGACCTTATTATCCGGTGCTTATGGAATCACCGTTCAACGTGTAGACCTTAGCAACCCAATTGTGCAGACCTGGGGCACAGATGCACGCGTAGAGAAAATTGGGATCAGTAGACTATGGTCTGGGGATGTCAATGGAGACGGCGTCGTGCGTTATACCGGTTTGAATAATGATCGGGACATTATCCTTACCAAGATTGGCGGTGTAGTGCCAACCGCAAGCGCAGCAGGCTACGTTCCAGAAGATGTAAACCTGAATGGTACGGTGCTTTACACGGGCACGCTCAATGATCGCGATCCAATTTTGGAGAACATCGGTGGCGTGGTGCCGACCGCAGTGCGCGTAGAACAATTGCCGTAACGGGTCTAGTTGTTCCTTTTTTCGAGTTCCTCGATCCGCTCCACAAGCTTATCCAAGTTGCGGAAGTGGATATAGCTCTTGCGGTACTTACTCGCCTCCCAGGCCGGTGAACCCATATAGCTTTCACCTGCTTTGGTGTTCTTGCTGATCCCACTTTGCGCTGCGATGATCGTACCGTCCGCGATCTTCAAATGACCGATGATCCCCACCTGCCCGCTGAACATGCAGTTCTTACCGATCTTGGTTGAACCTGCTACTACTCCGCCAGCCGCGTAGTAGGTGTTCTCGCCAACCTCTACGTTATGAGCGATGTGGATCAGGTTATCGAATTTCACGCCTTTACGCAAGATAGTTGAACCCAACGTAGCGCGGTCGATCGCGCAGTTCGCACCGATCTCCACATCATCCTCGATCACCACATTTCCGATCTGCGGGATCTTCTGTCCACTACCGGGTCCCATTGCGAAACGGAATCCATCGCTACCGATCACTGTGCCACTGTGTATGATACAGTTCTTCCCTATCGTGCAATCGGAATAGATCTTCACTCCCGCGAACAGCGTTGTGTTGTCGTCTATCGTCACGTTATCTCCCACGAAACATTGCGGGTAGATCTTAACGTTCTTTCCCATCTTCACGTTCTCACCTATGAATGCCAATGCACCCACATAGCAATCTTCACCCATCGTAGCTGAGTCCGCAATTGCCGCCTGCGTTGAAACACCTTTCTTATTCAACTTGATGGTATTATACATCTCCAACACTTTTGCGAAAGCGCCTTGCGCATCAGCCACTCGTACCAACGTGGCGTTCACCGGTCCAGTAAGTGGAAAGTCCTTTCCGATGATAACTACGGAAGCGGTTGTGGCATAGATGTATTGTGCGTAGGCTGGGTTCGCCAAAAAGCTCAGCGATCCGGCACCACCCTCCTCGATCTTTGAGAGCGAAGAAACGGTCGCGTTGACGTCGCCTTCAACGGAACCTTGTAAAAGTTCAGCGATCTGTTGTGCGGTGAAATTCATGTGTTCTGGAACTTGGACGGCCAAGTTAATCCGCGCTTACCATACGGTATGGTTTGAACACACGATCTTTGCATTTCACTCAGTCAATCGTTGACCAGCAATTAGCAGGATCGAGGCGTTGTCTGATCATCTTATTGCCTTATCGTCCGATCAACTATGCCTGACCTCGATATCCGCGAAAAAGTTCGACTGCTGCCGCACCAGCCGGGGGTGTATCAGTTCTTCGACTTCAGTGAGCGGATCATATACATCGGCAAGGCCAAGGATCTCCGTAACCGGGTCGGCAGCTATTTCAACAAGCAGAAATACGAGACCGGCAAGACGGCAAAACTTGTGGCCAACATCGTGGATGTAAAAGTGTTCGTCGTTGCCACGGAGTTCGATGCATTGCTACTTGAGAATTCGCTGATCAAGCAACATCAACCGCGTTACAACATCATGCTCAAGGATGACAAAAGTTATCCTTGGATCCGTATCCGCAACGAACGTTTCCCGCGCGTGGAAGGCATGCGTAACCCGGAGAAGGACGGGTCGGAATACTTCGGTCCGTACGCCAGTAGCCGCGTGATGCACACTGTTGTAGAACTGGTGAACAAGATGTACAAGTTGCGCAACTGCAACTATGATCTCAGCGAAAAGAACATTGAGCGCGGCAAATACAAACGTTGTTTGGAATACCACATCGGAAATTGCAAAGGCCCCTGCGAAGGATTGCAACCGATCGAGGATTACAACGAAGATATAAAAGTGATCCGGCAGATCGTAAAAGGACGCACGCGAGGAGTAGCGCAAATGCTTCGCCAACAAATGAATGTCCACGCCGATGCGCTGGACTTTGAACGTGCCGAACAGCTCAAGCAGCAGGCTGAACAACTGGAGCGTTACCAGGCTAAGAACACCATTGTTCATGCGGATATCGGCGATGTGGATGTATTCTCCTTGGCTGCTGATGCAGGTGGCACGTGTGTGAACTATCTGCGCATCATCGACGGTGCTGTGATCAACGGCATTACGGTTGAATTAAAGTCGAAGTTAGAGGAAGAGCCTCTCGAGCTTTTGCAAATGGCGATCGCTGAATTACGCGAACGTTTTCACAGCGACGCACCGGAAGCCATCGTTCCTTTCGACCCTGAAATTGAAATGCCGGGCATCACGTTCACTGTTCCGCAACGCGGTGATAAAAAGTCTCTGTTGGATCTGAGCGAAAGGAATGCACGCTACTTCCTCTTGGACAAGCGCAAGCAAGAAAAACTTGTTGATCCAGAAGCGGCGACGAACCGGATACTTGAGCAACTGAAACAGGATCTGCGGTTAAGTGAACTGCCTGTTCACATTGAGTGTTTCGACAATAGCAATACACAAGGTACCGATCCGGTAAGCGCTTGTGTAGTGTTCAAGAATGCCAAGCCGAGCAAGAAGGATTATCGGCACTTCAACATCAGGACGGTCGAAGGTCCGGATGATTTCGCCAGCATGGAAGAAGCGGTCGAGAGACGGTATATCCGGTTGATCAGGGAAGATGAACCCCTGCCCCAATTGATCGTGATCGATGGCGGAAAAGGTCAATTGAGTGCAGCCATGAATGCTTTGGAACGCCTAGGTCTGCGTGGCAAGATCGCAATCATTGGCATTGCGAAGAAGTTGGAGGAGATCTACTTTCCCGGTGATCCATACCCTTTACATATTGATAAACGCAGCATCAGTTTACGTGTGATCCAACACATGCGCAACGAAGCTCATCGCTTTGGAATTACACACCATCGCGGCAAGCGCAGCAAGCGCGTTATCAAAACAGGGTTGGAGGCGATCGCAGGGGTCGGACCCGGAACTGCACAGAAATTACTAACGCGTTTCGGGAGCATCAAGGGGGTCAAAGAAGCGATGCCTGAAGATGTGATCGCGGAGATCGGAAAGAAAAAAGCGGAGGTTGTTCTGAAGGGTTTGATGACGGGCTGATCATGACGAAAGTCTCGATCCTACTTCCTTTTCGCAATGCCGCTTCCACGCTGCAACGTGCTTTCCGCAGCATGATCGACCAAACCTTCTTGGATCATGAATTGATCCTGATCGATAACGGGTCTTCGGATACGAGTACGTCCATTGCAGAAGAATGGTGCAAAAAGGATCAGCGAATTCGGTTGGTCCGCGAACCAACTATCGGGATCGCACACGCATTGAACACGGGTCTCGAACACGCGAAGGCGGGCTACATCGCACGCATGGACGCCGACGACATTGCACAGCCTGAAAGGCTTCAGAAACAAGTGGAATTCCTGGACACGCATCCGGAGATAGGCGTAGTTGGAACACGAACGAATTTCATTTCAACTGTCGCGAACAACCGTGGAATGGAGGCGTATGTGAATTGGCAGAACGCGATCATAACTCCTCGCGAGCACTATTTGAAACGCTTCGTGGATGCACCTGTCGCGCACCCTTCGGTTCTATTCCGACACGATCTTGTACAGCAGTTCGGTGGATACGATACTGGCCCGTTACCTGAAGACCACGAACTCTGGTTGCGATGGATGCATCACCGTGTTCGCTTCGCCAAACTACCGGATGAACTGCTTACATGGAACGATCATCCGCAACGTTCAAGCCGAACACATTCCAATTACAGTGTGGACGCATTCTTTACAACGAAAGCCAAATGGATCGCAGCTTGGTACCGAAGAAAATTTCCAAGTGGCAGACCTGTGATCATTGCAGGCACCAGCACGCTTTGCAAGGCTCGCGCTCGAATGTTGGAACACGAAGGCATCCCTATTTCAGCATTCACCGATGTTCGTGAACGCGTGCTACCCCGATACCGATTCATCCTACACAATGAATTACCAGGACCTGGCGAAGCGTTGATCATCTCCTTCATCAGCCAGCGCGGTACGGGGGATAAGATCGCTGCATTCCTTGTCTCTCGTGGATTAACCGAAGGAACTGACTTCATTCTTGCCGCTTAGCAGCCAAGCTACCTTTGTATCCATGAATAGTCCCGCATTTGACAGGTCCATGACCCTTCAACGACTTACAGATCAACGCGCGTACTTTAAAAGTGGTGCTACGCGTTCGTTCGCAGTTCGAAGAAAAGCGCTAAAAGATCTGCAAACTGCGATCCGGTGCCACGAAGATGAGTTGCTTGCAGCATTGCACAAAGACCTTCGCAAACCGCCTTTCGAAGCGTTCATTAGCGAGATCGGTACTGTGTATCAAGGATTACAGCACGCACTTGATAGCTTAAAGGAGTGGATGCGACCGGAACAGGTCTCAACTCCACTGTCCCTGCAAGTTGCAAGTAGTTCGATGAGGGTGGAACCGCTTGGCGTTGTGTTGATCATCGCGCCTTGGAACTATCCCTTTCAATTGGTCATGGAACCGTTGATCGCTGCTATTTCAGCGGGGAATTGCGCCTTGATAAAGCCCAGCGAAGAGACCCCGCACACTGCGGCGGTAACAGCTAAGATCATCTCCTCTGTTTTTGACGTTAAGCATGTCGCCGTCACACAAGGAGAGGGAAAGATCATTGTTCCTGAACTGATCGAAGGCTTCCGGTTCGATCATATCTTCTTCACCGGAAGTCCTGGTGTAGGTAGCAGGATCATGGCTATGGCCGCGCCGCAGCTCGTACCTGTAACGCTGGAACTTGGTGGTAAAAGTCCGGCCATCGTTGATCGTACAGTTGATCTTAAGATCGCAGTTAAGCGTATTGCATGGGGCAAATTCTTCAACGCCGGGCAAACCTGCATTGCACCGGATCATGTGTTGATCCACAAGGACCGAAAGGATGAGTTCTTAGAATTGCTTCAACGAACTCTGATCACATACTACGGCACTGATCCACAGAAAAGTTCGCACTATGGGCGTATCATCAACGCTGCACGATTCGAAAAACTAAAAGGCTATATGGGTCAAGGCATGACCGTTATAGGAGGTCAAGTGGATAGTGCAGACCGTTACATCGCTCCGACAGTGCTTGTCGGCGTAACCCATGATGACAGCGTCATGAAAGAAGAGATCTTCGGCCCAATACTTCCAGTGATCACTTGGCAAGCAAAGGCAGAAGTACTTGAACATATTGAGCGTAATCCGTTCCCGCTTAGCACATATATTTTCAGCAGCGATAGAAAAGTCCAACAGTATTTCAGCGAACGGATCGCATTCGGAGGAGGTTGCATCAACAACTGTTTGCTTCACTTCGGGAATGACGAATTGCTCTTTGGTGGCATTGGGACAAGCGGGATGGGTCGTTATCACGGCAAGTACGGCTTCGATACGTTCTCCCACACAAAATCGATCGTTGACTCAAGTACACTCATCGAACACGGCTTGCAATATCCGCCTTACACAACGTCGAAAGAAAAGATCGCGCGTTGGTCGATGAAGTAAGCCACAGGCTTTGTGATCAATCTCACATTCTATGCGGAACTGCCGAACGAACTTTGTTCAAACCCTTGAACATGACGTATCGGTACTTCGCAATTTCCATGTTCGTTCTTCTATATGCCAACGCGTATTCGCAGCACGTTGGCAATAGGAATGTGGTGTTGGAAGAAATCACCATTCCCAATATGCCGGGTATTCATTCATTCGCTTGGGGCCAACACAATGGTGAGTGGTTGGTCATCGGTGGACGAACCGATGGATTGCACCAACGCCAACCATTCGCCGCGTTCCTAGCATCTGCGAACAATACGATGGCGTATGTCTTGAACCCGGTCACGAACGAGGTCTGGAGCGCTGATCTCTCATCCTTACCGACCGCATTATTCGAACAACTCCAGAGCACCAACCTCGAGTTCCATCAACGGGGCAACACACTGTATATCATCGGTGGATATGGTTTCTCGCCTACAGCCAATGACCATATTACGCACAGTCAACTTACTGCCGTGAACGTACCAAATGCGATCAACGCGATCAAGAACGGAAACTCACCGAACGCATTTTTCCGACAAACGACCGACGATCGAATGGCCGTTACGGGAGGCTACTTGGGGTTCCTTAACGACGAGTTCTATTTGGTAGGCGGCCAGCGGTTCATGGGGCGATACAATCCTATGGGTCCTGACTTCGGACCAGGCTTTATCCAGGAATACACCAATGCGATACGCCGTTTCGGTATTGACGACGACGGGTCAAGCATGAACATTATCGGGTTCACGGAAACGACCGATACACTTGAACTACATCGTCGTGATTACAATCTAGTACCACAGATCTTTCCAAATAGCGAACAAGGCTTTACCGCATTCTCAGGGGTGTTCCAATACGGAAGTAATGTCCCATGGCTCAACACGGTGGACATTACCTCATCCGGCTATTCCGTTACACCGGTCTTCGAGCAACTACTGAACCAATATCATACGGCGCACCTCCCTATGTATTCGGCGACAAGCAATACGATGTCAACGGTATTCTTCGGAGGTATCGGGCGCTATTACTTTGATTCGAGCGGTCAACTTTGGGATGATACGGAAGTCCCTTTCGTGAACACGATCAGTAGTGTACAGCGGAATGGATCCGGCGCGATGGTGGAAACTTCAATTGGTAGTATGCCAGCATTGCTCGGAGCAGGTTCGGAGTTCATAACGGACCCCAATATCCCGATCATGTTCAACAGCATTATTGATCTGGACCAACTCTCTGCTGATACTGTTCTTGCAGGACACATCATCGGTGGAATAGAGAGTAGTGCAGCCAATATCTTCTTCATCAATACTGGAACACAAAGTGCTGCAAGCACCCGCGTTTTCCGAGTGTTGCTTGTGCGCGATGTGAATGCCGGAATAATTGATCAAGAAAAGGATCCGTTGTCAGTAACGGTTTCCTTGAACAACGAGGGAAATCAGCTTCTGATCAACGTCGATCTGCTCTCGAACGGCGTTGTGGAAATGAATATTCTGGACAGCACTGGTAAATTGGTCAGGGCCGTTCTGAATGCACGTGTGCCTAGTGGGCCACAACAATTCATTGAGAATGTCAAGGACCTAACGGCCGGCGTGTACTATTTGGATCTCGTTCAGGGCGATCAACGCAACACTGTACGTTTCATACGCTGATCGGATCTACTCAAGAACACGTTCCGCGCGTTTAGGTTTCAGTGCATCACGGATCAACAGCATATGCTCTGCATCACATTCGAGCGTTGCTTCGACACGCACTGTACGATCGGTCGTCCAGTGATCGAATTCCGCCACTCCTTCTTTTATGCAAAAAGTGTCCACGTGTTTCAAAAAGTGTTCGGCGGTCGTTTGTGCATCCGGTCCGAAAAAATCCCAATGAAAGCGAAGTAGAGGCATTACGCTAATTTATCGCTCAACAAACGCATCTCAATGATAGGCGCCATCTTCTCATAAAGTATCCTATAGGTCGCTTCGGTTATGGGCATGTCCACGCCGTATTTTTCATTGATCGCATACACACATTTAACCGCGTAGTATCCTTCGGCCACCATGTTCATTTCCATTTGGGCAGCCCGCACGCTGTATCCTCGACCTATCATATTCCCGAACTCGCGGTTGCGACTAAAGGTTGAATAGGCGGTTACCAACAGGTCACCGAGATATGCCGGCTCGTTGATGTCGCGCGCGATGGGATGCACAGCAGCGACAAAACGTTCAATCTCCTGAATGGCCCGACTCACAAGGACCGCACGAAAATTATCGCCATATCCAAGACCCACACTTATCCCGGCGCATACAGCGATCACGTTCTTCAGGATCGCAGCGTATTCCGTTCCATAGATGTCATCGCTTAGCGTGGTCTTCATAAAACGCCCGTTCAACGCATCGCCCATTGCTTTTGCTTTGTTCTGGTCCTGACACGCTATCGTCAAATAGCTCAGTCGTTCCATGGCCACCTCTTCTGCGTGGCACGGACCACAGATCACTCCAAAGTCATTCTCAGCAACACCGAATTCATTAAAGAGGTATTGACCTACGATCTGGTTCGTTTCCGGAACGATCCCTTTTACTGCACTGTAAACGGTCTTCCCCTTTAGATCACCTGGTTGCAACAGGTCCATTATTGCTTTGAGGAATGCACTTGGCACCGCGAGGATCAACACATCGGCACTTTGCACAACACTGCGGATATCCGTATCCATGGCCAATCGGGAAGGGTCGAATTGGGCGGCACTGATGTAATCCGGGTTATGTCCGTAGGCATTGATGTGTTTGATCGTTTCAGCCCGACGCACCCACCAACCCACGCGTTCACTGTTCGCTGACAATAACTTCACCAATGCTGTGCCCCAACTACCTGCGCCGATGACGGCAATACGCTGTTCCGCCATTAGAACGTAACATTCGTTTCGATCTCCTTTCCATCACGCACCACTGTTACTGGTGCTGTATCTCCCTTCTCGAAAACGCTAAGCCCTTTCATGTAGCTCATCATATCGGTCACATCGACCGGTCCCATTTTGATCACGATATCACCGGTCAGCAAGCCAGCATTCGAGGCAGGCTTGCCTTCCGTAACACCATCGATCCGCATACCCTTTCCATCGAACAAATAATCCGGAACTACACCAAGTGTCACTTTGAAACGGGGAACATCATCAGAGTCCGTATCGATGGTTTTCGTGAATTCCAATTTCCCATTATCATTCAGATCCACTACAAGTGCTTCGATGTAACGCATTACACGCACCATGCCTTCGTAGTTGACCTTTTCCTCATCGTCGCTTGGCTTATGATAATCCTCGTGCGTACCAGTAAAGAAGTGGATCGCAGGGACCCCTTGTAAGTAAAAGCTTGTGTGGTCACTTGGTCCGACACCACTTGTCGTTGTCTTTGTTCTCAAATTCCCGGCTGCCAAACTATCCACATCGGCCCATGCTGGCGAAGTGCCAACACCATTGATGCCGATCACGCCGGAAGTGTCCAACCGGCCAACCATATCCAAGTTGATCATATAGTTCAATTCTTCTATTGGCATCGTTGGGTGCTTCGTCCAATAGTTGGATCCAAAGAGCCCTTTTTCTTCTCCACTGAAGGCAATGAACAGCACGTCGTTGGCCTTCGCATTCTCCATCTTCTTAAGGTCACGGGCCAACTGAATGATCGTTGCCACGCCGCTCGCATTATCATCCGCACCGTTATGTATCGCCCGCTCACCGCGATACAACGACCCTTCATCGCCCCAGCCAAGATGGTCGAAGTGAGCACCGATCACCGCAACATTTTCTGCACCATTATCCAAGAGTCCAACAACATTGTATGCTGTCATTTGGGGCCGCTGAATATCCGTATTGATCACGCAGGAGTTATTGTCCACGATCAGGTCGATGTGCAAATTACCCTTTACAAAAACGACAGGAACCTTACATGCCGTGACCTTTGCATTCAGTTCTTCGGATGGCACTTCAACATCCGGATCATCGGTATAGAACAACACACCGATCGCACCTTTCTCGATCGCTTTCTCTGCGCGTGCGTGCAGATCATGGTAAGCCAAGAACTTGCTGTGCGGATGGATACCATCCGGCGAGCTGATATTGATCGCCACGATCCGTCCTTGTGTTTCGCTATTGGCATAATCGTTCTGATCCAGGTCCGGCGCTTCAATGCCATAACCCACCTTCATCACTTTACCACGAACACCTGCGCTTGCCGAAAAGGCTAACGGATAGAACTGTTCGTTCAACTTCAACACCGAACGGCCGATATTCAACCGATTCGCCGGACCAAGTTCAGGCTGCCCGTTGAATGTGAACGCTTGAAGAAAGGTACCATCATCACCCATCGGTTTCAGTCCGATGGATCTGAACTGCTCAACAACATGCTCTGCGGCCAATTTCTCTCCGGGTGTACCGGACTCGCGGCCTTCCAGCGCATCACTCGCGAGAAAACGAACATCGGCTCGCATTTGAGCAATGGCAGTACTGTCCGGGTCCAGTTGACCATACATGATCAACGGAACAACCAAGCACGTAAAGATCGATATCAAATAGTATTTCATTTCAGCGGCTAAGATACTCGTGACCATGTCATTTTACTTTGGTCCGCCACCATCAGCAAATGAAAAAGATCCTCGCAGTGTTGCTGGTACCCAATGGAACCGAATTGCAATGGCAGGTAATTCTGCTGTGCAGTTCATTCATTGTAGGGGCGTTTACAGCAGTTCTATTGCATAGGGCTGTGGGTACTGGAATAAAGAAGATAGGAGGTCAACGACTTTGTGGAGCGAATAAACGGCCGAATCGTTGAGCAGGATACATCTGCAAAGCTATTGCAACAGTAGAACTCTTAAAGGATCTGTATCCAAGATGGCTGACAGGCCTTGTTTTATGGATGGGCACTTCGTTACCAACTTTTAGATACTCCAAGCCCCGCCTACTGAGATAGATCCCATCTCCCGCCAAACTTGATTATATGACGAAAATCATATTTTACTTCGCGGCCACATTTCTACATTCATCGCGCAAAATCAACAATTGGGTCTATAGACCGCTGAAGAAATGGAACGCGAAAAGACAGATATACTTGTGATAGGTGCCGGCCCTTCAGGCACTATTGCCGCTTCACTTGTGAACAAGAGCGGATTGAAAGTAAGAATTGTAGAGAAGGAGAAATTTCCTCGTTTTGTGATCGGGGAAAGCCTGCTTCCGCGCTGTATGGACCATTTTGAAGAGGCCGGGTTCATGGATGTGATCAAGAAACAGGGCTATCAGGAAAAGCAGGGCGCCATCTTCCTAAAAGGAAAGGAGCGCTGTGAGTTTGAATTCTCTGAGCAATTCACCAAAGGCTGGGAATGGACCTATCAGATCCCAAGAGACCATTTTGACAAGGTTCTGGCGGATGAGGTACAGCGAATGGGCGTTCCCATCGATTTTGAAACAACCGTTACCGACATCAAATTCAACGGGTCAGACTCGGTGACCACTGTTGTAGATAAGGACGGCAAGGAAAAGCAGATAGAAGCGCGTTTCATCATCGATGCAAGCGGATACGGAAGGGTCATTCCGCGCCTTTTCAACCTCAACGTGCCATCTACCCTGCCACGAAGAGACACCCTGTTCACACAGGTGAAAGATGTGAACCGCCCTACCGGACACGACAGTCAGCGGATCGTGATCGTTGCTCACCGACAGGACGTTTGGATCTGGATCATCCCATTCTCAAACGGAAATACTTCTGTTGGATTTGTGGGCAACCCGAAGTTCTTTGAAGAATTTGAAGGCACCAAGGAAGAAAGACTACGCGCAATGCTTGCCAGCGAGCCGCACACCCGTGAGCGTTTCAAGGATGTGGAAATGCGCTTTGAACCTGTGAAGATCGAAGGCTATTCCATCTCGGTAAAACAACTCTACGGAGACGGCTATGTGCTTACGGGCAATGCCACTGAGTTCCTCGATCCTGTTTTCTCAGCTGGAGTAACGTTTGCCACCGAGTCGGGTGCTGCCGCAGGAAAGCTTGCAAGCCGCCAATTGAAGGGTGAAAAGGTGAACTGGGACAAGGAATATGTAGATGTGGTATTGCACGGAGTGGCCGTGTTCCGTACCTACATAGAAGGCTGGTATGATGGCACGGTACAGAAGATCTTCTTTGCCAAGGATCCCGGACAGGAGAACAAGAACAAGATATGTTCGGTGCTGGCCGGATACGTGTGGGACATGGACAATCCGTATGTGACCAAGCACGACAAGGCGGTAAAGGCGTTGGCCGAAGTGATAGACATACGGTCTGCGGTCAAAGGTTAAGTGAAGGCACTCTACCTTGTCGCTTAGGACCTGAACCAACAATGCGACAACTTTTATTTATTCCACTGCTCTTGCTTGTTGGTTGTGTACAACCGACCGGATCCATGGATCAAGCTCCGAACAAATGGGCAAGTGGTAAAATGCTATCGGTTCTTGAAGCACAAGAACACCGTGATACGGATAAGCTCTGTTCATTACTGGCCAATGGAAATGATGAGGTCCGTGAAGCTGCTGCGCTTGCATTTGCTTCGGTCCAGGATAGCACCTCGATACCGTGTTTATTGAACGCGCTGAGCGACAGCAGCGTAGTTGTTCGAAGTGCGGCGGTATTCGCGATAGGTTTCATTGCGGATAGCACCATCGTTTCGACATTGACCACCAACTATGCGCAAGAGACGGACAGCATGGTTCGGAGCGCTTATCACAGTGCATTGGTCATGGCCGCTCACCACATGCCTGGCTCTCGAAGTGTTGAAGAGCTCGTATCCCTAATGGAGAAAAGCATTGGGCAAGACCGAGCTCGCGTTGCGGATGCGCTTCGCCGAGTCGATGCAAATGAGCTTAACAGGATCTCCGACACCTATTTCAAACTGATCAACGATGAAAGGGACTCGGATACAAAAGCATTTCTTGTACGCGGCTTGGCTAAGTCGGAAGATCCCAGAAAAGACGACCTGCTTCGTTCATTGTTAAGTGTTGAACAACCGATCGCCGTGCGAGTCAATGCTGCACGGGTATTGGGAAGTTCCAATGATGCAATTTCATTGAACGAACTTGCTCGCAACATCGTTGACCCGGAATTGACATTGCGCACTGCAATACTCGAAGCGCTTGATGCAAAAGCGGAACAGCTCGACCCAAAGATCCTTTTGCAGATCCAAGCCCAGGTCGATCAACTCGACCCTATAACGCGACTGAATTACTACGCCTTGTTATTTCCTCACAACACAACAAAAGGGATGGCGCGTGATACCATTAGGAGGATGATGATCCGTGAGCCTTATGCAGAAGCAGCCCGGTTCACAGCGATGGCCGCTGACGAAGAGCCCGGTATTGACGCAACCATGAACGCGATCATGCTCAGCGATGCTCACCCAGCAATGTCCTATGCGGCCTACCGGATCTTGGCTGAACGAACACTCTCCCGGATGAACAAACCGAGAGCGACCCCGCATAGCCAGCAGGTAGAAGAGGCCGCACCATTCTTCCGGTCCGTCATGGAAACAGGCAACCCCGGATTGATAAGCGCAGCTGCTGAGGACCTGCAAGTGGTACATCCTAAGGACCTCACAACCCTATTTCCAAAAGACCTCGAAATGGCATCGTTCAAGTCGTTGAAGGCCATTCAGGATCTCGAAGCGCGGTCGTTGATCGCAACGTTGGCGGCGAAACGGGATGGGGCACCTATTCCTGAGCACCCCGTGATCGCATTCAACCACCCGATCGACACAATGCGTTTAAAGCAATTGCAACAAGGCCAACGTTACACGATCAGAACCAAGAAAGGAACGATCATCATAGCAACGGATGTCAATGGCGCTCCTGGAAGTTGTCTCGCATTTGATTCGTTGGTCACTGCGGGATACTACAATGGCAAAGCCTTCCACCGCATGGTTCCGAACTTCGTGGCACAAGGAGGTTGTCCGCGCGGCGATGGTTACGGTGGCATGCCGTGGACTTTGCGTACGGAGATCAGTCGCAACCTATTCACTACTGGATCCCTCGGTCTTGCTTCCGCAGGTCGCGATACGGAAAGCTGTCAGTTCTTCATTACGCACAGCGCAACGCCGCATCTGGACGGTCGTTACACCCGCTTCGGCGAAGTCGTGAACGGAATGAACGTCGTACTGAAATTGCAGGTTGGTGACGTGATGGAGTCGATCGAACGAACAGTGAACTAGAGCACTACTGATCGAATTTCTCCGGCCGCATCTGTGGGAACAGCAGCACTTCTTGGATCGCAGGGTTGTCCGTAAGAAGCATTACAAGCCTATCCATTCCGATACCGATACCACTGGTCGGTGGCATGCCGTATTCCAGAGCGCGTAAGAAATCCTGATCGATGAACATGGCCTCATCATCACCGCGTTCCATCAATTTGATCTGTTCCTCGAAGCGTTCGCGTTGATCGATGGGGTCGTTCAGTTCGCTGTACGCATTTGCTACTTCGAACCCACCGATATACAATTCAAAGCGTTCGGTAAGGCGATCATCATCGCGGTGTTTTTTGCAAAGCGGACTCATCTCCAAGGGGAAGTCCATCACGAAGGTGGGTTGGATCAATTCAGGTTGTACCAACTCGCTGAACAACTCATCGATCAACTTGCCTTTGCCCATTGCGGCAGTCACTTCAACGCCATGTTTCAGGCACAATTCTCCTAGCTCCTTTTCAGTTGCTTCAAGTGGGTCGATCCCTGTTTTTTCTTTGATCGAACCACACATGGTAATCCGCTTGAACGGTGCTTTGAACTGGATCTGTTTCCCTTGGAACGTGGTTTTTTCAGAACCATTAGCTGCCATCGCAACGTGTGCGAAGACCACCTCCATATAATCCATCATCCAGCGGTAATCTTTGTACGCAACGTACAGTTCCATCACGGTGAATTCCGGGTTATGGGTGCGGTCCATTCCTTCATTCCGGAAGTTCCTGCTGAACTCGAAAACGCCTTCGAAACCACCAACGATCAATCGCTTCAAATAGAGTTCATTCGCAATGCGCAAATAGAATGGAACGTCCAACGCGTTGTGATGCGTTTCGAAAGGACGCGCCGCTGCACCACCCGGAATAGCTTGTAGGACCGGAGTATCAACCTCGATGTAACCAGCCGTCTGGAATGCCTTACGCATCGCATCGAAGATCCGTGTCCGTTTCAAGAATGTCTCGCGCACATTCGGATTCACGATCAGATCAACATACCGCATACGGTAACGCAACTCCGGGTCACCGAAGGCGTCATGAACATTGCCATCCTCATCGGTCTTTACTACAGGTAACGGGCGAAGTGATTTCGCCAGCAACGTCAATTCCTTTACGCGCAGTGTTAGCTCACCTGTTTGCGTAGTGAACATCTGCCCTTTAACACCGATCAGATCACCGAGATCAAGAAGCTTTTTGAATACATCATTGTAAAGAGTCTTATCCTCACCGGGACAGATCTCATCGCGGTTCACATAGATCTGTTGATCGCCAGTATGGTCGCGCAGCACCGCGAACGATGCCTTACCCATGACCCGAACACTCATTAACCGACCCGCAAGAACGAGCTGCTCTACCCCATTCACGTCCACAGCCAAGGATTTTACTTGTTCTGTAGTATGCGTAACCGGGAATTGAGCTGCAGGGAACGGCTCAATGCCCAATGCGCGAAGCTTGGTAAGTGATTCGCGGCGGATCACTTCTTGATCTGAAAGGTTCTGGGACATAGTGAATTGCTTATTCAGCGGCCGCGAAGATACCGGTATGCAATGAACACCGGTCCATCGTACACTACATGGTGTTGCTTTCTTGAACATCCTAGTGGATCCAGATCTAAATGGACACCGGATCCAAGTTTTCACCGTTCGATCAAGAACGACCTTATTTTTACACCTAAGTTCCAGCTCCAAAATATCGAAATCCACCTACTATCTTTGAAGCTATCGGTCATGGGTAAATTACAGGATAAAAAAGTTGAGTTAGCTCAACTGCTTCTCGCGGAAACGGATCCGAAGACCTTGGAATTGGTAGAGCATGCATTACTTGGAGTACCTCCATTGCATTTTACCGAAAGCGAGATCAAGGACCTGGAAAAGCAAGTAGCGCGTATTAACAGTGGTGAAGAAAAGCTCCATTCGTGGAGTGATGTGAAAAAGCGGTTAGAAGGGAAGTTGCGAAAATGATCATTCGCTTTCTGATCTCTGATACTGCTGAGTCACAAATGGCAAAAGCCAAAGCTTGGTATGAACTCCAGTCTCCTGGATTAGGCGCACCTTTCTTGCAAACACTGGATGAAACATTTGACAGCATTCGAACCTTTCCACGCGGGTTTCCAATTATTCGAGGCACCCTACGACAAGCTCCGGTTAAAAAATTTCCGTATGTGATAATCTACCAGGTCGGTCGATCAGAGGTCCGAGTCCTGCGTGTAATCCATGGTCGCCGCCACCCCATCCATAGGACTGGCGGGTCAAGAAAACCTTAATCACATCAACTTCGTATGACCAGAGTATTTTTGACCCCAAAGAAGACCAGACCACCACATGCAAAACTTGATCGACGCATTTCCTAAGCAATTGAAAGAGGCCCTTGAGATCGGCCGTAAAGCTCAGCTCAAAGCACCCGGAGGGCCATATTCCAACGTCGTTGTTACCGGTCTAGGTGGCAGCGGAATTGGCGGTCGTATTGCAGCTCAACTGTTGAGCAAGGAAGCGAAGTGCCCGATCGAAGTGTATAGCAACTATTACCTGCCGGGTTATGTGAACCACAAGAGTTTGGTGATCGCTTGCAGTTATAGCGGCAATACCGAAGAGACCTTGGCCGCCATGGAACAAGCCCTGAACAAAGGTGCTCGCGTATGCGTGGTCACCAGCGGTGGTGCCATGTTGGAGATGGCCAAAGCAAAAGGCTTGGACCATATCATTATTCCAGGTGGGAACCCACCGCGCACCATGTTGGCATATTCGTTGGTCCAACAATTCTTCTTGTTGCATCATTTTGGGATCTGTGGCGATGGTTTCGAGGGTGCGATAAACACCGCTGCGAACATGTTGCAGGATGATAAAGCACACATCCAGAAAGCAGCAATGGAACTCACCGAAAAATTGGTGGGTAAGCGCTTGGTGATCTATAGCGAAGCCAATACGGAGGCCGTGAGCATCAGATTCCGTCAGCAGGTGAACGAGAACAGCAAAGAACTGTGTTGGCACCATGCCATTCCCGAAATGAACCACAATGAATTGGTAGGATGGGCCGGTGGCGACAAGAGTTTGGGTGTGGTCATCTTCCGTCATAAAGAAGACCATGAACGCACACAGATGCGCATGGAGATCAACAAAAGCATCTTCGAGAAATACACACCGAACATCTTCGAGGTCTGGAGCAAGGGCGACACATCATTCGCTCGTCAGTTGTATCTGATCAACCTCGGCGATTGGGTGAGTTTGTACTGGGCACAGAAAAAAGGTGTTGACCCAAGCGAGATCGCGGTGATCAATATGCTGAAGGGGAAGTTGGCGGAGGTGAAGTAACGCAGTATTTGAACCGCAACGACGCGACGACGCAACGTAATACAAGACACGTTGGGTCGTCGCTTTGCGTTTGGCCCCTGGCTCCAAATGTTCATGAATTCAAATGAGTAAAACGCACTGTAGTGACATTGCCGAGTGATCATCTTCCGATCGACCACACTGCGTTGCGTCGTCGCGTCGTTGCGGTATACACCTCTAGTTAACTCGTTCGTTGCACCTTTGCTGTTCGATACACCAATGCGAAAAGTCCACTTCCAAGACCTCGGCCTGATCCCTTACGCGGATGCATGGGCGTTTCAAAAGGGCCTATTCCAGGATACCATCGACCGTAAGATCGCGAACCGCAAATTGCCGGCAAACGAACACATCGCAACACAGGACCATCTGCTTTTCTGCGAGCATCCACACGTATACACGTTAGGGAAAAGCGGCAAGCAGAGCCACTTGCTCTTGAACGAAACCGGCTTGCGCGAAAAGGGAGTAGAGTTTTTTCCAATTGATCGCGGTGGTGATATCACTTATCATGGGCCGGGGCAGATCGTCGGTTATCCGATCTTCGACATGGACCATCATTTCACGGATATTCATCGTTTTTTACGCACCTTGGAAGAGGCCGTGATCGGCACGTTAGAAGCGTATTCGATAAAAGCAGGACGAATTGAGGGTCTAACAGGCGTATGGTTGGATTGGGAAGAGCCCTTGAAAGCACGCAAGATCTGCGCACTGGGCATACGCGCCAGCCGCTGGGTGACCATGCATGGTTTCGCATTCAATGTGAACACGGACCTGAGCTACTACGAAAACATTGTTCCGTGCGGCATAGCCGATAAAGGCGTAACGTGTATGGCAAAAGAACTTGGCGGCCTATTGGATATCGAAGCGGTTAAGAACCGATTGAAGTTGGAATTGGCGGATCTCTTCGATGTGGAGCTGGTAACTGACTGAACGACGCCTACACATTACCTTCGGCGGCAATCCCCAACACATGCGCATATTGTTTCGTTTCTTCCTTTGGGTAGCTATTGTTATTGGCGCACTGATCGTTCTTGCATATGCAACGGGCAATGATCATCTGATCCGCGGTTTGCGCTATACCTATCTCATCGGACGCGGTTCTCCGGAGATCGATGACCGCGATTTTTTTCCTTATTCCACTATTCCTGCACAAGCACCACAACCATGGCCGCAAGGAGAGCGCTACGGAACGCTTGCACTAACGCCAGAGCAAGAGAAGGAACTAACGGACCTGTATTCGGTAGGTTTTGCGGTTTTCCAACATGACAGTTTGATCTTCGAGCAATACTGGAACGGCTGGGATGCGGATAGCGTGAGTAACAGTTTCAGCGTAGCAAAGAGTTACATCAGTGTGCTCACTGGCATAGCCATGGATGAAGGAAAGATCAACAACGTGTTCCAACCGGTCGGTGATTTTTTACCGGAGTTCAAAGAGGGTTGTTACGCTAACATCTCGATCTACAACCTACTTACAATGAGCACGGGTCTGGATTGGAGCGAAAGCGGTGCTAACCCGTTCAGCGATAATGCAAAAGGCTACTACGGGTACAATGTTCGCGAGGTAAGCCTTGGGCAGCCTTGTCGCGACGAACCGGGACAGAAATTCGATTACATCAGTGGCAGCACGCAGATCATGGCTGAGGTGTTGGAGGCGGCCTACGGCCAACCGTTGGATGTACTCGTTCGTGAAAAAATATGGGGACCATTGGGTTGTGAGCATGATGCGTATTGGGGTAAGGACCGTGAGGATGGTGACTTCCGTGCGTTCTGCTGTTTATATGCCACCGCGCGCGATTTCGGCAGGATCGGGCAGCTCTATTTGGATAGCGGCATGTGGAACGGGAAGCAGATCGTACCACGCGAATATTGGCTTGCGTCCATTACACCGGCGGATCTGGAAGACAACGGCAAACGCAATGAACGTTACGGCTATTTCTGGTGGTTAGCAGAAGTTGACAGCCATCCGATCCACTATTGTCGTGGATTCCACGGTGAGTACGTGGTCGTAATTCCACACGAGGACCTCGTATTCGTACGTACTGGCATGAAGCGTGAGGAAGTGAATACGGAAGGTCACCCGAACGATGTGTACCAATGGATAGCCATTGCACGGGAATTGGCTGCGAGGAAAAGTTGATCCATGCGAAAAGACATCCATCCACCTAAGGTCGAAGGTGTTGCTATGGCCGTTGTGCGCGAGCCCGATGAAGATGGTGAAGAAGCGTGGTACGTGTATTTGATCAACCGTACGGATAGGGAATTGGATACCGTGCTGATCAGTTCACGTGGGTATGGCGAGCTGGAAGGTGAAACGCGCAAGACCAGTGAGCTACGCCACATGCTCGAGCATTTAGGTCCAAAAAGTTGGGCCCGCATTGAACGCATCGTGGAAGACGTATTCGCGCTAAGCAACCAGTATTGGCTCAGCTATTATGTGGACGGTGTGATCTACGACAAGAAGTACATATTCTTGGCGGGCAGCATCGAGGAAACCAATTTTACCACCATCCCGCTTATGGAGAAGCGTGGCGTGATGATCGAGTAGAAATAGGAGGATCGGCATCGATCACTATCGGTCTTTCCTATCTACTAGCAACCGGCTTTCAAAATAATAGGACGATCGGCGCTGATCAACTATTTCTGCGTTATCTGCGCTCCATCCCTTTCAACGAGCCAAAACCGTACATTGGTCTATTGATCAATCGCAATGAGACCGGACAAACCGAACGACCTGAGCAAGGTCCTATTCCTGGACATCGAGACCGTACCTCAGGAATATTCCTGGAACAAGTTGAACCCAAGCAGCGCAAAACTCTTCAGTGATAAAACGCGTTTCGAACAAGAACGGAATGAGAAAACCGCTGAAGAGATCTACAGTGAGAAGGGAGGGATCCTAGCGGAATTCGGAAAGATCATTTGCATTGGTGTAGGAAGCGTTCAGAAGAGCGAGAGCGGCTATTCATTGCGCGTCACTTCCTTTCAGGATGATGACGAAGCCGTTGTGCTACGAAAGTTCGTTGAGCTGTTGAACAAGCACTATTCCGCAGATGACCATTGGCTCTGCGGCCACAATGGTAAAGAATTCGACTTTCCGTACATCGCACGCAGGTGTGTCGTACACCGGATCCAGCTACCGAAACTGCTCGATGTTGCCGGTAGAAAACCGTGGGAGCTCGGCTTATTGGATACCATGAACCTGTGGAGCTTTGGCGACCGGAAAGCCTATACCTCACTGGCGTTGCTCACCCATATTCTCGGTATTTCAACACCAAAGGACGATATCACCGGTGCTGATGTCGCACGGGTTTACTACGAAGAGCAGGGGCTTGAACGGATCGCTGCATATTGCAAAAAGGATGTGGTAGCGACCGCTCAGGTTTTCTTGCGGTTGACCGGAAAGGAGCCGATACCTGAGGAGCGGATCACGCTGGTCTGATCATTATCCCTTTTGCATTGGGGAAATTGTCTGGTCCCGATCGCATTTAACGTGCAATACCGAAACTCTGCTACCTTGGCCGCGTGTTCAAAAAAACCGGAATAGGGGTCAACGAAGACCATTTGCTTGAGTGGAGTTTGTTCCTTCTGGTTTTCAGCATTTCATTGCTATCGGGGTGGGCCATCTTCAGTGCTAACCCGTTCGAATTCCTTCGGCATGGTGGCGATCAATTGGGCTATTACCATTGGCTACCATCGGTCTTCATCGACCAAAGTGTTGACCATATGTATTGGTGCTTCAACATGGAGAATGGAAAGCGGCTCAGCATATTCACGTTGGGCGTTTCAGTACTACAGCTTCCGTTCTTTTTCCTCGGGCAGATTGGTGCCGAAGTATTCGTTTACCCGATCGATGGCTTTTCATCGCCCTATGGCGTTGCGCAGTTGATCGGGATCGCAACCTATGCAGGAGCCGGGATCGTATTGGCCTACCGGATCGCCAAGCGCTACAGCACAGAGGAAAGCGCATTGATAGCAGCGGTCACCCTGTTCGCTGCGACCAACTTGTTCTACTACAGCGTCTATGAACCCAACATGTCGCACGTTTATTCGTTCTTCCTGGCGGGGTTGTTTTGCTACTGCTCAATGCGCCTATTGGACGGAGCTGATCATCCATCGAGATGGATACATGTATTCCTAGTTGTTCTTGGTGGTTCATTGCTCGTCCTTATTCGGCACTTGAACATCGTTACGTTCATCTTCCCTTTGGTCATTGTGCTGAACCGACCCAATGGGTTTACCACGCTGTGGCGGAATGTCATCGCACATCGGGTTGCGTTGATCACGGGGGTTGTCCTGGCCATCATTCCCTGGGTCCTGCAAAGTTGGTATTGGCATTACATAACGGGCGATTGGATAACGTTCACCTACGGTATGAAGGACGAGCATTTCGACTTTACGACCATGGAACCCTGGTCCGTATTGACCAGTGTGCGAAACGGTTGGCTGACCTATACACCGTTGATGATCCCGGTTGTTATCACGCTTTTGGTTCATGCATGGCGTCGCTCTGCTGTGGCGATCGGCATATTGCTGGTCTTACTGTTCACGTGGTTGCTGTACAGCGCATGGTGGTGTTGGTGGTTGGGCACCAGTTTCGGTGGGCGCGGATTCGTTGACCTCTACGCCTTGTTGGCCATTCCGCTTGCTTGGCTCTTCCGTTCGATATTTACACGTTCCATATCCACGCGTGTCGTTACAGGGTTCTTACTCACATTTCTGATCTTCCTGAATTTCGGACTCATGGAACGCTTCAACTGGGAATGGTCTAAAGAAGATTGGACGTGGCAACTCTTCTTTAAGGAGGTCAGTGGCATTCTTGGCGGTCGTTGATCAACTAACCTTGGAATAGCACTATTCGAACAAAGCTGACACGCTGTTCTTAGTTCAGTTACGAGGGAGAGCATAGACCAAACCACAGGACCACTTGAACTACAACGTCGTGTGCAGCCTAACGTTAACGACCGATCAACGCCCTGTGGTCCTTGCGCGTTCGTAGTCCGGGTAAGACAAAAGGTCATCCGACCCAGAGATCGGAGTAACCTTCCCGAATTGTTTGAAGTATAGCTGCATCGTCATAGCATCGTAATGCAACGCTTCATTTTCGAACTGTTCAATTTGAAAAACGTTGAGCCAAATGAAGAACGCTCCGACCAAGGCTGACAAAACGCGTATGCGTACGTTCTGGGTAAGAATTAAAGCTACAAAAGCGGCCAAGGGAATGCTCATGATTGCATAAAGGTCGATCATGCAACGCTGCCCCAGACTTCCCCCATACCACCAACACCACCAGGAGAAAGTTATATAAATGGCAACAATGAGGGAAGCTAGTACAGCATTCCGGTACCCCTCAAGTCGACCGCGTAATAGTATGATCCCGATCGTAGCAAAGAACATGATCGGAGTATATACATACCATCCTTTTCGAAAACTGAATAGTCCTTCAAAAACATGTGGGTGATCGAAAAAAAACCCTTCACCAACGTAGGGGTTGAAGAAATAGTGACCTGTTATGGTCTTCCAATAAACAAGTTGTGGTATCCATATAAGGAAGGCCAACAGTGCCATCCATACAATAAGCGGCCATTTCTCAAGGAAGAATTTCAGGCGTTCGATCATCGACCGAAGGTCCGTTGTCCGTATCAAGAAAAAAAGCAAGAGGATCACGGCATTCGTAGGCCTTATCAGAATGATGGCTCCAGCCAGGAGCCCAAGCACCGTACTGGTCCTGAACGTTGGTCCGTCGTACCACTTAAGGGTCATCAACATGAATAATGCGATCAATGTGAACGAGTAAACATGTGACATCGTCCCAGAGTGCGTTGCATAACAGAACAGATTTGTTCCGCCACCGACCAAAAGGATCACAATTGCAATAACCGTGTCCGAAAAGCCTGTTCGTTCAAGTATGCGACGAACGGCAAGCAGTCCGATCAAAAAGTAGCAAAGTCCACCGATCAATAACAAGATCTTGTAGGGTGGAGACCAACCGTCCGCTGGGTATCCCATGACCTTTGCCAAAAGATGACCAACAAAGAAAAAAGGCGAGTAAAAAACAGCTACGCCCATGGTCATTTTGATTATGGGTTTTCCAGATGCTGTATAATTAGGCCAGAATAAAAAGTAATCGTCGTCGAATCGGTATTCATGTTCCAAGCGAATATCATCATAGATGAATAACGCTGGTAGATATGCGTAATACGAATGCACATCCCATTCGATAACTCTATCGCGGTCACGCCACAGTCCAAGGTCCATGTCTACCTGGACGCCAAAGATCAGCAAGAGAAAGATGATCATGGAGGACCGGAACCGTTTTGGTAGCACGCGCATATTGTAGGGTCCCAAATTATGGACTGGTTGTGACAAGGAGGTCGATCATCGATTGATCGAACGACTGGCGTATACTTGTTGACTGAATGAATTTCACCTGGGCCAACTTAAGCAAGCCGGTCGGTCTTATGCGCATCGTTTTCGCATTCGTGCCATTCGTTGCTTTGCTGGCTTATGGATTATGGTCTTTCCCCCTGGCCACTTTCGGCCCTGAAAGGGAACGAATTCCGGGTGACCTTAGGGATGCCCGATTCAACAATTACATACTGGAGCATTACCACGCGTATGCTACTGGCCGGATAGATGATTATTGGGATGCGCCGTTCATGTATCCCTATAAGAATGTGATCGCCTTCAGTGACAACCTTTTGGGTACGGCACCGCTGTATTCGCTCTTCCGTAGCATAGGATATAATCGAGAATCTGCTTTCCAGTTCTGGATCTTGACGCTGTTCGCGCTGAATTACCTCTGTTGTTTTTTAGCATTATGGGCTTGGGCCAAGCGCCCTCTGCTGGCCGCAGGGGGTGCCTTCATTTTCGCATTCGGCATCTACATGATCGGCCACATGGAACATGCGCAAATGTTCCCGAAGTTCATGATCCCCATTGCGTTCCTTCTCTGTTGGAAATGGCTGAATACAGGGCGCTTGTTGCATGTGTCCTTATTAGCGATCGCCGTCGTGTACCAGTTCTATTGTGGTATCTACTTGGGGTTCATGCTCTGTTATGGACTATTCTTCCTTGTACTGGCGTACGTTCTTTTCAACTTCAAACGCGCTTGGCAGGAACGTGGTCGATCATGGCGGCCTTATCTAGGTTTCGTTACGATCATTGTTGGTGGTGCATTATTGCTAATTCCGCTCATGCAACCCTACTTGGAGATTTCCGCAATTGCTGAACCACGCGATTTCAATGCGCTTATAAGTACGGTCCCAAGACCTGCATCCTACTTCTTTACGCACCCCGCAGCACTTTCATGGAGAAGCCTTTCAGAACACGCTGCTTATTCGTTCGACGACTGGTGGTGCCATTTCCATTTCATGGGTGCCCTTCCTTGGATCGCCGTACTGCTGATACCTGTAGTGCTCTGGAAGTATCGTGAACGTGCGCAAAATGCCCAGTTGGTCGCAATAGTAGGTTCTGCAATGTTCTTAAGCATCATTTTCTGCTTACGAATAGGAGACTTCACGTTGTACAGCTTGATCTTTGCACTTCCTGGATTCAGTGCCATGCGCTCCATTGACAGGGTCGTTCATGTACAGGCCTTTTACTTCGCTTTAATAACGGTATTGGTCTTTGCGCAATTCGGTAAAAAGGAATGGAGCCGAATGTTGATCGGCCTTACCATAGTACTATTGATAGTATTGGAGAATAAATTGGATATGACCAAGCTTCGTTCATTTAACAAATACGATGCGCAAGGCATGGTCGACCGGATCGTTCTGGATATGGAACTGCAACGGGACAGTGCGGCGAAGGCCATTGCCTACATGCCCGTACGCAGTGTTATGCCTTACGAAGAAGACCATGTGCGCAGCATAGAGTTACATCTCAACAGCATGCTGGCAGGGCAGCAATTGGGCGTTCCTGTTGTAAACGCATATACCTGTAACTATCCCGGTAATTATATGAAATTCTGGGAAGAGATGAATGAACTTAGGTTGATCGACTGGTGCCGCTTCAATGGCATCAACCTGGCGGATATTTCGAGTACAAATAATTTAAGACGCTCTATTCTTCGAACCGACACGATCAGGATCTTGGCTTCTAATGGACAATATGTATGCGTAGATCTGGACCATGAAATCGTAGTGGCGAATAGACCCGAAGCCGATCTCAGGGAAACGTTCGTTCGATCGCAGTTGATGGATGGTCGTTATTGCTTTTTGTCGCACACTGGAAAATTTCTAGGTGTAAGGTTATATGGTGATTCGAGCGTTATTGCGGGGTCGGACGAACTTGGGGACATGGCTTTGTTCCGACAAGTTCAAAACGATGATGGAACATTCTCCTTCTTAGTTGGGAATGGTGTTTTTATTGAACTCAATAAAAGCACCAAGGAACTTAGCGCTCGCGATACGATCCCGGACGAACAATGTCGTTTCCGGATCGAACGTGTTTTCAACACACACCAATGACAACCACAATTCTCGGTGTTCGCAGTACCGTGTGGATGACACTGTTCGCTATCGTCATGTTCGCCTTCGTGAGCTACCGTGCATGGAACACCTCATTCACACATGACGAGTGCTATTCGTTCATGTATTATCCTCGCGACTCTGTCATTGACATTCTCTTATACAAGGAGCCATTCACCAACAATCATATCCTGAACTCTTTGGGCATGAAATGGTCTGAGGAAGTGTTCGGTAATAGCGAATTTTCGCTACGCATTCCAAACCTATTGGCACTCCTTCTTTTTTTTATCTATTGCATTTTATTGTTTCGCCGATTACCAATTTTGATCGCAATTCCTGGTTTCCTTCTAATGAACTCGAATTCGTTCTTGATGGAAATGTTCTCCATTGCTCGAGGATATGGATTATCCTTCGGATTCTTGATGATGGGGATCTATCATCTTTCAAAGGCCGGATCCAAATCTCTTTCAATACATATTATCCTATTCCATTTTGCGGGCCTCTTGGCTTCGCTCAGCAATTTCGTTCTACTTGGCACCTACGTATCCATGATCCTAACCCATATGATCTTTTTAGGAAGGGCAAAGGTGATAGACCCTGCAATATCGTTGCGCAATTCTTTTATACTTAGCCTGTTGTTGGGCTGTATCTCCGCTTCGGTGATGTACACGCCCATTATCCGCATGCTTGAATTCAACGACTTGGACTTCGGTGGTAGGACGAATTTCTTCGACAGTACAATGTGGACTTGGATCTTCAGCTGGTTCCATCCGATCGTGATTTCTGCTCGCGTCACATTGCTGATCCAAATTGCGATCACCATGATCATACTTGCTTCCGTAGTGTTAACTATTCGCAAACTTTCGATCCGCAATTATCCCAGCCCTGAGAATGGCATCCATTTCGAAACAACCTCATTGGTACTCGCATTGACATGGCTAGGCATTGAGGTCCAGCATCTATTGTTCAACGTTGACTACCCGCAATCCCGTTTCTCACTATTCATGTTGCCTCTGTTCATATTGATCCTGCTTGAAACATTGAATACGGCACATGGAAGGTTCTCATTGATCGTGACCCGGTCATTTATCGGCATTGCCGCCGCACTCTCGTTCGGGGTTTTTATATATGAATATGGTCCGCAAAAAAGTATTGAATGGCAGTATGACCTTTGTACGAATGAGGCTATGACGCTGGTTCGTAATGATGCGCGAGAACACTTACATAATGGCAACCCTATCAAGGTGGGAAATACATGGCAGCTTGAGCCTTCTATCAACTATTACCGCATGGTCACGGACCTTCCTTTGACAAGAGCGGATCGGGAAGGAATTACGAACATGGATGGTTATCGTTATGTCCTCGCTGCTGATATTGATGCGAATGAGTTCGAGAATTATATCACTCTCGCCTCCTTCAATACTTGTGGAACCGTTCTCTATCGGCGCATTGGACTATATGATAGTGAATAGAACTATCAGTCCAAACCCTCCAGCACAATGTCCCCCAACTCATAAGCCGGGATGCCATCTGCGCCCCTGTTCATTGCAATGGGAAACGCATCGCCTCGATCCATTTTGTGGTAGGTAGCACTGGCCATCCAGTGGTGGAGATAGAACGTTCCGCGTAGTTGGAATCTTCCATCAGGTCCGGATGTGGTGTGGTAGCTGGCAGACCAATGTTCATTCCAACCAAGCACTACTCCTTCGTTGATCGGTTCACCGTGTTCATCCACCAACCGCCCGGTAATTGCAGATACGGTTCCTTCCGAATAGTTCAGGTAATTCGGTAAACAATCACATGGCCCTGGGTCCGTGTTCGGATCGAATTCCACTAGGACGCGCATGACCGGTTTGGGTGTGCCCTTTACCGTGAGCCCACTTGCCGTTCGTGTGATCCCTTCTCTATTCAATACGCCCATGAAACTAGGATGGAATTCATTCCACACTACGTCTTTGTATTGCCACCAGGAAAACCCTTCGGCGCCGCACGCACGACTTTGTTGCAACACCTTTTCCGCGAATGTAAGTTGTGCTTCATAAGGCACGGAGTCGTTATCCGCTGGGATAGCTGTTTCGCCAATGATCCAAGGCACATCCACATTGCGATGATACCACGTAAGTTCATTGCGCACCTGATCAGGCTCGTATTCGTACGGGTGGAAGCTGATGAAATCCACGTTCAATAGATTGGGGTCGAACTCGAATGTTTCCCGGATCCCGGTAAGGCCTACCGTGTAGAATTGGTATGGCGCATGTTCGCGAACCAGATCTCGCCAATGCGCTGCAATTGCGATCGCTTCCTGTTTCGGTCGTTCCGATTTATCGAAGTATAACGGCTCGTTGAACATATCAAAGGCCATGAGCGCAGAGTCCTTTGTGATGCGTTCTGCGATGGAAACAAAGAGGTCTTCGGTTTCTGGAACATCGGCATGCACCGTAGTAAGGAAGATCGAGCGCAGGCCGGCCTCGCGTACGATGCGCATAACGGTATCCAGTTCATTCAGGAACCGCTCATCATCAGGAAGCACTTCAATAATGGTGTCCACATCGTTTATCGTGAACGCCTTCATGAAATAGCCCTTACGGTCGCGCAACAGTTCCCCGATCCCGACCAACCGCACGGTATTGAACCCTGCTTCATGGATCAGTTCCATATCAGCACGAAATGACGTATGCATAGCAGCGCGCGAAGGTTCTTCGTTCGGGTCCACCCGTGCATAATCCTTGCTTGGTCCGGCCCAGATCGAATCACCGCGTACATGGATGGCCAAAATATAATTAAGGGCCATCGGATAGAACGGCTTTTCGCGAACCACGAATTGGCCATCGCGCATTTCAACTGCACCATCCAACGACCTTCGTCCACAACCCGTGCAACCAACCACCAAGAACGCCAACAGTAACACATGAAAGCTACTGACCGCCGCTAAATGGATCTTGGGTTTACCGAACATCACTGATCACTGTAGCTGTTGGGACCATCGGTCGCGCGTAACCAGAATGTCCTTAACGGTAATGGTCGTGAGCCCCTCGTTGTAGAGGTACAGGACCGCAGGCAGAGCACCGCATTGTGGAGGCATTCGGAATGTGATGTTGAACTTGCCTTGCGGCAGAGGCAGTGGCTCGAAGCGATCAAAGCCGCCGGGCATCTCTTGCGAAAGAACCAAAGCAGGTGATCCACCGTTGTTATCAACCCAACTTACATCCATTTGCACATTGATCATGTCAAAAAGCACGTCTTGCTCTGGCACCTGTAGACCACGCAGTTCGTACGGATAGAGGTTGGGTAATAAACAAACTTCATGAACGGTGTTGTCCGCACACGTTGTACTATCGATCCGCGGTGCGAGTTCTTGCGCTTGCATTCCCCTCCCCCACAGTGTATCCGTAACAATGGAACGCTTCGCACTGTTCATTGAGAACACCATCACTTCCTGTGGTTGTTGCCCGATCGCTCGGTAACTGTTATTGGAGCATACCACCTTTCGCAGAGCGAACTGTTCATCGGCCAACAAGGAGTCGATCGGAATATAACTTTCATTTGGGCCGTATTTACTTTCCCAGACCATGAGGTCGCCGGGCCGTGTATTCCAGCCGCGTTGTATCGGTGTCGGAAAGCCGTATTGCGCAATGTACTGGAGTGTATCGAACTGATCCAGCCCTGCACGAAAGGCGATAAACGGATGCGTTGAGTGTACGCGCATACCCTCCTTTCGCAAGCGCTTGACACTGTCTCCGGCCTCATCCAACATCCATTGTTCTTCATTCGCATGGAACGGCAGCTCGGTCTCCGAATGCAGATCCGACCAACCCCAGCCAGCAAGTGCAACTACGACCACCGCACCTAGCGCAGCCTGTAACCGTTGTCCGGGAAGAAGGATCGCTGCTGCGCTGATCAGAACATATCCTGTGAACAATGCGGCGATCGGTACTACGGTAGCAACAACGCGCCAGAGCCCTGCGGAACCGAATGTTCCTTTCCACCAGATCAACGAATGCAGACCCAGTGTTGCAAAAACAGGAACCGCGCAAACAGCAGCTAGCAAGAGCAGTGTGTTGCGGAGCTCTTTCGATCGCCAATAGAGTACCGGCCAAATAGCGCAAGCCAAGAGCCCGAGCACCAGCAACGGTTGACCGAAGATCTGCCGCGCGTGATCCACGAAATGGAAAAGATCACCAGAGCCGTAGGTGTCATTATCCACATGATATGGATCGCCGTACCAATACCACAGCGGATCGCCAATAAGCAACCCGCCAACGAATCCGTAGACGACAAAACCTACTCCAAGCCATGGCAATGCTTTCCACTGTTTGCACCAAACGATCCACAGTGCCACCATGGGCAGGAACAAAGCATATTCCGGTCTGGAGAACGGAGTGAACGACACCATCAACGCAGCAAGCACATAGCGTTTCTCGAACAACAGATAAACCGTAAGGACCGTAAGCAGCCCGAACAATACCTCCGTCATTCCATTGACCACCAACTGCGCATACTGGGGAGAAAGCATGACCAATAACGGGAATGTTAGCTGCGCAATTCCACCTGCTCTGCGGAGCACACGGATCGCAAAGAACCCGGTAAGGATCGCTACCAAAGCATTGAAGCACGCCATGCCGGCATAGCCCAATTGTGCGAACGGAGAAGCCAGGAGCGTGAACAAAGGCTTGCCCCAATGCTCCACGAACAATCGCGGGTGCAACCACGAATAGCGCGCTATCATGTAGTGCTGAATGCCATCGCCCTTTTCAGCAATGCCATCCGAAACGGCCCGGTACGCAAGCAACACAACGCCAAGGAGCACGACAAGTGCCCCAGCGAACCACTCCACCTTCGTACGGTCCGCTCGGGTCGGATTATGCGCGCGCACTGATGCCATATTTCACAATGCACCAGATAGCCCGGAATCCATCTTTCCAACCGATCTTTTTTCCTTCTGCGTATGTGCGTCCATAATAACTGATGCCGACCTCATAGATCCGAGCACCCTTCACACGTGCAAGTTTCGCGGTCACTTCGGGTTCAAACCCGAATCGTCTTTCGCGCAGGACCAACCCTTTGGCAATATCGCTACGGATCAGTTTATAGCACGTCTCCATATCCGTTAGGTTCAGGTTGTTGAACGCATTGGAAAGTTGGGTGAGGAACTTGTTGCCGATGCTGTGCCAGAAGAACAGGATCCTGTGCGGGTGATGCCCAATGAACCGAGATCCATAGACCACATCGGCAAAGCCCTCCAGCACTGGTCTCAGAAGATCGTTGTATTCGCGGGGATCATATTCCAGATCGGCGTCCTGCACCAACAGGTATTCACCTGTGGATTCCAAGATACCGCGATGTATCGCAGCTCCTTTGCCCATGTTCTTCGGTTGCTCGATCAAGCGGATTCCCATTACCGGGTTCGCTTCCATGTACCGCTTCACGGCTTCCACGGTGCCATCCGTAGACCCATCGTTCACAATGATCACCTCCTTGGCGATGTCGTTGATCAACACAACGTCGCGCACTTTATCCAAAATAAAATGGATCGTGCGTTCCTCGTTGTAGGCGGGAATGATGAGGGAAAGTGTGCGTATCGGCAGCAAAGCGTCTATGTTGGGGGCTGTAAATTTCGACAACCGGATCGAAAGATGACCATTTCTTTTAATACCGATAATATTGGATCCCTCTCACACAGGACAAAGACCCCCTTTCGCACCCGCTCGAACAACAGACCAGTGTACCCATTACTGACCCCATTTGGCTGGAGATCCAGCGCGAAAGGTCTATCCTAGAGCTAAGGACAGGTCAACTAATATCTTGCGCACCATAAAGGTTTGCATAGCTGACATCCAGAGGGGTCCGATCCAAGTCGCTTAGCATTACATGTGAATAGTTCGCCCGAATGCGAACTGCTCATTCGAATCAAACCTGATCAGTTCATTCTTGCTGCGGAATGCCGGCACCTACTCAAAATACTGTTTAACGCTGATCTCAAATCCTTCCAGTTCAAACCCATTTCCTGAGCCGTTCGAGAAGAACAACTTGTTGCGCGTTGGCTGTTGGTGGGTCAGTACACTGTACCTATGTTCGAATGGACCTTCTCCCAACGAGCGTGGTAACAAGGTGATCTGCTGTTCCGCATCATCTTCGGAAAGGATCAATTCACCTCCATCGGTATAGCCTTGTTCCCAATGGATCGTTCCGCGCACCACCACTTCCGTATGTGTGGCACCGGGCAGCGTATTGATCGGTAAACCATCGATCTCCAACGGATATTGCTCGCCCCCGAAACACCAGTTGGCACCCTTGGCGCATGGCATTGCATTGGTGCGGTGCGGTAGCGGAATTCCTGTGCCACTTATCTGTTGGTAGATGGTCTCTGCTTTGAATGCGCGATCCAAGTCGCGCAGGTCGTAGATGTACGTTTCGCCGTAAACACCGAGGGGGTGGCCATAGAGTATCTGCATTGCTGGATCATTACGCGTGCCCTGCTCCGTGATCACCAAATACTTGGCTCCACGCCCAGCATACTCTGAAATACTAACAGCACGATCGGGGCCACAACCATAACCCGTTCTTCCTGGCTGTCCCATGAAATACAGAGAGGCATTAATGGTTGGATCATCAATACACACCACTTGGTCGCCAGGGGCAATACCCAAGCTGCGCAGATAGGGAGTGATCGTCAACAGGTCTTGCAAGGAGTTGCGCCGAAGCGAATTCCAATACTTCAATTCTTCTGAATGGTATAGCGGCAACAGATCCTTTCGGTCCATTTCTGAGTTCGGATTGCTCCGCATATTCATATTGTTGGCCGCGTACGCCACATTGTAACAAAGCAGCCCAAGAATTGCCCACCGAAGCCATGCCGCGTTGAACAGGTCCGCATGATACTTTCGAAGCCACCATGCCCATGAGACCACGGGTACCAATAGCGCGATCAGCGGGTTAATGAAATAGTAATCGTGTCCATCCAAAGCATGGAACCACAGGATCGAATAGATCACCGTGCCGATCAACAAGAGCGCATTGAGCAAGAGTACTGCGCCGGGCACTTGCTTACGCCCTTTCACCAGACCGATCAGCGCTATCCCTACCAACAACCAAACACTGGTATCGAATAGTTGGAACACCAGAATATCACGTGCATATTGGATCGCATTGTCGATCTGTTGTGCATCCATTTCCCACAACGGCCAAAAACCATTGAATGTGTATTTACCTTGGTGTTGTTCGTTATAGATCTCCGCATGGACGTACCACGCCATGATTATTGCCAATGCGACAAGAACCACGCCCCAGCCGAATTTGGATTTAGGGAACACAGTGCTCAATTCGCCCATGCTCTTGGGGCGGAGTGTTGCAAACGCATAGATCGCAAGAACAGCTACAAGGCTCATGCCTGCGGTTACTTTCAGCAACGTCGCAAGTGCCCAGAACGCAAGCGTGAAGACCCAGTGTCGCTTTTTCTGTTCGGTAGCGTAGCGGACGAAAAAGTACCAACCGATCACTGCCAGGTCGAATGCTGGAACATCAGTAAGGAACCCGACCGTGTAATAGGCGATCACCGGAGACGTGGACCAAAGTAAGCTTATACCGATCGCCCAAAAGTCGCTCTTCAGCAAACGCCGCAACGTTAGGAACAGCGCATAGGCAGCAAAGAAATGCAAGATCAATCCAACTAAACGATAGGCGAATTCACTCTGACCGGTAAGCTTCCAGATCTGCGCAACACTCCAATACAGCAACGGGAATTCGCCTGCACTATACCCACTAGTGCCACCATCTGCCATTTGCGCGTGGATCTGTGGAGACGCGAATGACGCACCACCTGCGTAGTAGTTCCAAGTAAGTGACAGGCAATCGGTCTGCCGCCAGAGGTGCATAGGCAGCGGCCGAAGATTCATTACACGGCCATACTCATAAGCACCGCACAATGCTAAAAATCCGATCAGGAATAGCACACGGCCACCAATCAGGGAATGGATACGGCGTAGAACATCCATGATCAACGCTGCGATCAGATCACCATTTCCTTCACGTTGTCCGCGATCACCAAGCGGCCTTCCGTCTTTGCTTTTACTTCATCCACGGTAATGCCGGGCGCAAGTTCAAGCAGTTTGAATCCTTCCGGTGTAATGTCGAACACTCCCAGGTCGCTTACGATCTTCTTAACACATGCAACACCGGTAAGTGGCAGGGAACACTTCTTCAACAACTTGCTTTCTCCGGCCTTGTTGGTGTGCATCATACATACAATGATATTGTCCGCGCTTGCGACAAGATCCATCGCACCGCCCATGCCTTTCACCATTTTCCCGGGGATCTTCCAATTGGCGATATCGCCATTGTCGCTTACCTCCATGGCGCCGAGAACAGTGAGCTGCACGTGCTTTCCACGGATCATGGCAAAGCTCAAGGAACTATCGAAGATCGACGAGCCGGGCAATGTAGTCACCGTTTGCTTGCCAGCATTGATCATGTCGGCATCTTCCTCCCCTTCCAATGGGAAAGGGCCCATGCCTAGCAAACCGTTCTCGCTTTGCAGCACCACATGGATCCCTTCGGGAATATAGTTCGCCACAAGTGTGGGAATTCCGATGCCCAAGTTCACATACCAACCATCGCGCAGCTCCTGTGCGATGCGCTGTGCCATTTCCGTTTTCGATAATCCCATTGTTCAGTGCTTGTAGTTCGGCCAAGGTAGTAGTTGTTCAGGGTTGCACGATACGATCGTATTGGATGCGGCCCTCCAAGACCTCCACCGCACGTTGTTCCGGGTTCCAGAGGTAACAGGCAACACGGGCCACCTGCGGCGATAGCTGCTCCATAACATGCTGGTAGCGCACGGTGACCACACCATCGATGGGCCGCAAATAATGGATCGGATAGGCTGCGTAGTGTTCTTGCTCATCGCCAACGTGCGTGCTAACGACCCACGAACACGGTGCCGCTCCATCCAACTTCACGTGCAGCTCTACTGTGATACGAATGGGTCCTAATACGAGGGAGTCAAGGACCGGTGTGGGTAGGTTGATGTATTCATCCGCAACCGTTGTGCTTTCGATCGGTGCATTCATAACCGGCACGTAGATCAACTGCGGTTCATGCATATACAACCCCAGACCGTCATGACCGCCATTGGCAACTTTCTTGTACGCAGGATCCAACTCTTGCGTGAACCGTTCGTCGGCAAGCAAGAGGTCAACGGGTAGTTCCGGGAAACCTTCGGATATTCCGTTCGGTCGTACACTGCTGCCGCGCGATGCATAAGCCCATACCAATGCATGTTGATGATACAACCCCAAACTGAACGCGGTGTTCTGTGATCGTAACGCGAAGGGTTCGACTACAAGCGTATCCGGCAAGGATTGTTCCGACCACAACAACGTACGATCCACATTGAACAAGAATGCACTGCGCAACGGCAAGAACAACAACGCGATCGCTACCCATTGCAATGATGGAAGTTTGAACTGAAGGGCATCAACAGCGAACGCGAACGCGACAACGGAAAGGACAACGAACTGCAAAGCCGCACGGTCTTCCGGGTAATTGATGTGCAGCGCCTTCGCCATGAACAACGTGGTCAAAACAAGACCGATCAACGCAACACTAAGCAACACGACCGGCGCTATCCGCCAACGATCACGCGCTGCCCAACAGCCGAATGCAAGAACCGCACATGCAAGCAGCGCGACACTTGCGATCCATACACGATGATCCGAACCCGTTACCAGCAGGAACAACGGGATCACCGTAACGGGCAAGAACCCATCCAACGAACCGTGGTAGAGCAATCCTCTTTCCGAGAACCCTTCTGCAAAAAGAATGGCGGTGTATACGAGTATTGCACTCACTGCAACAGCGACCCAACTCCACGGACTCCGCAGTGCTTGGCGTACGCCTTTATACCCAGTGAACAACAGCGCAAGACCGATCAACAGACCCAATGCCGGCAACAATGCAAGGTCGGCCCAGATGGCCAATGTCGATGCAAGCAACAGAACAAAGAATGATCTCCAGTGTGCTAGTTCCGTGAGTCCGATCGCTGCGCTGATCGCGACCAGAAAGAATGCCATACCCAAGCCGTACCCTCGGCACAGCGAAAAAAAATCCAACACAAGCGGGCAGAACAACAACGCCAGTATCAGCGACCAACGCACAAAGACATTTGAGCAACGTCTTGCCAAAAGTCCTGCGGCAAACACCCAAAGGATATACGCCAATACGTTCGGCAAACGCAATACAAAAAGACCTTCGCCGAATGCCTGTGAACTGATCCAGGTTAACACCGAATTCAGCACATGGTTGTTCGCATCCCAATGCGCCGTGCCCGGCCAAAAGTTCCCGGAAAGGATGTAATGGAAAAAGGTCGCGGCCTCATCGTGTACGATCGGCACCAAGGCTGCACGTGCTAGGACATAGATGCATGCGATGCTTGCAACGCCGATGAACAGCACACGCTCTTTCCGATCAGGACCCATTGAAGTTGAATCGTCAAATACGGTCATGGGTCGATCGCGTAAACACGTACATGCACATCCTTCAACTCAAAGTTATTCCGTTCCGGGTTGTACAGGAACACCGCAGTATTCGCGGAACGCCCCTGCCATGCCGGAATGCGACGGATCACGTGGAGCCGAGTATTGTTCCAGGTCCGTTGCATTGCACTGAGTTCAACGCGATCATAATACGCCTCGTCCGCATCGTTCGCGTGCACATCCGTGATCAACCCTTGCGTTACGATACTGTCATCCGTTGCAACCAGTTCGATCTCCACAAAATACGGTTGACCTTCTACACCATCATTCCCCAACGAGCGCCAGAGTTCGACCGACTCCCGATCACTATGCGGCACTGAATAGGTCGTATCGAACACGATAACTTCGTGCAGTGGTTCATCCCGTTTCCACACGACCAACCTTCCTGTCGGTGATACATGGATGGTGTTGAAACCCTCCGGATCCGCAATGACCTCCGGGTCAGTGATCATGAGATCGCAGATCGGTTGCGGGTGTACTTCACTATCCAAGGACATCGGCACATCTCCGCGGAATCGTCGGCCAAGATCCCAGGATTCACCAAGGTATTTGAGCGCGTTCACCACCAACGGTCGTTGTGCTTTTTCCTGTTCGGAGTTGATCACGTCGAACACTTCCTGCCCTATGGCCTGGTCCGCCCAAACGGAGGTATGATCCACATTCGCTGTAACCGATGTACGCATTGGGAACACCAGTACGAAGGGGCTCAACCAAACGATCCCGGGCACAACGCTCCGAGCTCTATCCAACGCAAAAGCCAAGAGCAGTAATGTGATGGGAATGAAGTGGATCGCAGTGCGTTCGATCGGGTATGGCGTATCCAACAGGACGTGCATTGAACTGGTTCCTGTGCAGAGCAGTATTAACAGCGTACCGAATAGGAACAACGGAATGCGATCCGGATCATGCTTTTTCCAAAAGAAGTAGAACACCGCCCATACAATTGCCACGAAAACGACCGTTGCGATACTGTATGCCAACCAGTACGCATTCACGTCCAATGTCCAGCGCGCCAACGAACCTGCAACATCCACCGCCAGGCCATGAACGCCACCGAAATACAAACCGCCCTTTGCGTTCAATCGGTTACCGTAGTATGCCAAGAACAGCACAGGCAGCCCACCTCCTAGCCCTACGAGCATTGCTTTCTGAACAAGCCGTTCCCGATGTAACGCAAACGATGCAACCGCCATGACCAATGCAATGCAGCACACCGGCAAGAGCGATAGGCATGCGAACGCGGCCAACACCATGAAGAGCGTCATCAACCCCAGCGATCGCAGATCACCGCGCTCAATAAAACGAAGCAGCCACAAACAACCCATCGCTTCGAACGCAACGGCCGACCCATAGCCTCTGAACAATGAAAAGTACTCGAACAAGAACGGCATGGTCAACAGTGAGAGACCGAAGCACACGCGGATGATGCGTTCATCGACATACCGCACCAGCGCAATGATGGCGTACGCATAGATCGGATAAGAAAGCACCGCGAACAACCGGATCGCAACCAGCGACTTTCCAAAGAGCAACGTGGACCAATAGCTCACCAATGAGACCAACAGATGATTGCCCGCATCGAGCAATGCGTTGGGCGGCAGCACCACGCCTGTATCGATGTAGAACCGGAACATGCGCGCCTCGTCGTGGACCAACGGCACGTATAGCGCACGTGCAAGAATGTACACGGACATTGCGGCCGCAACACACCACCAAAGCAACCGTTCCGGGTGTATTCGAGGACGCATTACGGAACGATCACGAGCGAATTACGCGGTGCGCACAGTGCGCTGTTCAATGCGCTTCTCGTAGTTGGTGCCTTCGAAAATGCGTTGAATAAAAATGCCAGGTGTATGGATGGCATCCGGATCCAACTCACCGGGTTCCACCAAGTGCTCCACCTCAGCAACGGTAATTGTACCCGCCATGGCCATGACCGGGTTGAAATTCCGCGCCGTGCCTTTGAAGATCAGGTTACCGGCCTTATCCCCCTTCCATGCTTTCACCAACGCGAAATCCGCGCGGAGCCAGCTTTCCAGGATGTGCATCTTCCCACCGAAATCGCGGGTCTCTTTACCCTCGGCCACTTCAGTACCGTAGCCCGCAGGCGTGTAGAAAGCAGGAATGCCAGCGCCGCCCGCACGGCACCGCTCGGCCAACGACCCTTGCGGGATCAGCTCCACTTGCAACTCGCCACTCAACATCTGGCGTTCGAACTCTGCGTTCTCTCCCACGTAACTACTGATCATCTTCTTGATCTGCTTGGTCTGCAACAACAGACCCAGACCAAAATCATCCACACCGGCATTGTTGCTGATGCAGGTAAGCTCCTTCACACCGGTGCGCACCAATGCCGCAATGCTGTTCTCCGGAATTCCGCAAAGCCCAAAACCACCTACCATCAACGTCATACCGTTCTTGATCCCCTTCAGTGCCTCATCGGCATTGGCCACTACCTTGTTCATGCTGTTGCTTTTTCTGTACGCTGCTAATGTAACGCGCTGCGCGGTAATGGTACTGCCCCAGCAACGTCACTGTGACCCACCAACGTCAATGCGGGCTGTCATCCCGGGTGTGACCCGGGACGCAGTCCCGACCGTTCAAACGGAACCGGTATAGGCTTCTTTGATCCATGCTTTCAATTCACTGTCCAGGTCCTTTACAGAAGTTAGTTGTACCCTATGCGTACACATGGTCCCGAATGGTCCGCTTGCTTCAAGGCGGTCCGTGATCGGTTCGTCCTTCAGTTTGAAACCCAGATCGATGCGTGTTCGCGTTGCGGGCCTTATCAGTACGAATTGCCGTTTGCGGATAACACTTACAGAGCCTTTCTTGGGTGTGATCGTTACATCCTTCCCCAGGGTCATTATGTAGGCGATCAACCCTTCATAGACCGGCAACAGCGCTTCTTTACCTTGGTATTGCGCTTCCACAAGATCTTCCGATCCGGTATCGGTATCCTTCGAAAGCGCCACGATCGTATTGGCAAAGCCATGCGTAACGCCGTGTTCCTTCTTCAGGAAGTCAACGCCTTCTGAATGTTTCCCGAATGCTTTTGTTTTCAATAGCTTTTTCCATTCGTCCAATGACCGGCCTGTTTTCTCCGGCATGTTCGCGATCATTGTTTTCAATGCAGGGTCCATGGTTCAAGGTTCTTTTCTGTTCAACGGATACGGCTATGACCGTGCAGCCGACCAAATTCAGCAAAGCCGCATTATCATGTGCATGCGACACAAGATACCGGTTGCAGGGCGATCGTGCTATCGGCTTCTGTTCAATTCCCACTTCCAAATAACGCCTTCGTCCGGTTCGTTCAGTTCTTCAGTTTTCACGAACCCGCACTTTTTCAGGACCATGGTAGATGCATTCTCTTGTCCGAGGGTATGTGCAACAATGCGGTTAACGCGTTCATCGTTGAATGCGTTCTGAACAAGTCCTTCGGTCATTTCCGTTGCCAGGCCCCGGTTGCGGTATTCCGGCATGATCTCGTAGCCGATCTCCACGGTTCCATCCAGTGTCGGTCCACCTTTGTAACCGCCGCTTCCAATTAGTTTGTTGTCCTGTTGATGGATCGGGAAATAGGTCCACCATCCTTTCTCGTCTTCGCTTTCTGACAACTTATCCAGTGCATACCGGAGTGCCTCTACACCGAATTCCGTATAGTTCTCGGGCACGGTCACGTTCAACTTCCTGGCAAGGTGTTCATGTCCTTTTATCGCTTCATGCAGGATCTCTGCATCGCACTGCTTCAGGATCAGTTTCGGTGTTCGGGTTGCCATGTTCTCTCTGCGGTATTCCAAGTTGCCCATGATCACACAGGCGATGCTTGGCTCTTTCTTATCTACGACCACTGCAGGATCGTCGCCAATGCGACAGACCCAACGAGGCTTCAACCCATCCCTTTCAACCGAAGTCGACCCCAGCTTTCACAAAGATCTTCTGTACTTCTTCTTTCAATGGAAACGGTTTTAATGGCGGCACATTAGCACCGCCAGGATTTCCGATCTGAATTGTGCCTACAAATGATTTCACGCCGCCAAAAAGCAGGCGCGGGATCTGTCCCAACACTTCTTTGCTGCTTTTGATCTTGAATCCGAATTGCAACCTTTTCCAGTGGACATAGGTATGTGCGTACGGATATTTTTGGCCGATGATGTGCGCCCACTCCAAGTGCGTCCACGCAGCCTTTAAGTTACCGTTGGCAAATTCTGCGCGGTACCTTTCCAGCTCCGCTTTGTAATACGGTTCTAGACTTTTGGGGATGGCCGTGTAGAATTTCATGCGTGCTAATTTAACTTGAGATATGGCGTTGCAATTCTATGATGCCTAAAGTTCTCTTCATTGCGCGACAGATCCAGTGGCGGTCTGGGATGAAACCGTGATCACGGTTTATCCTGTCGTGGATCGATCGTTAAGACCGATATGATAACGCGGTCTGATCAGATGCTATCCATTACATTCCTAGTGATCCGATCACATCTGCTGAAGCCAAACTGAAAGAGGTTCTTTTCATTCGAAAGTTCAGCTAGCTTCTCTTTGAGCATTTCCTTGGCTCGATGTTGCCGCACTTTAACATTGGCAGGAGTTAGGTCCAAGGCAAAGGCGATCTCATTGATGCTCATATCTTCCACTTCCTTCATTACGAAGACGGCCCTGTATTTTTCGGGCAATTGGTCAATGGCATTTTCTACCACGCGTTGTACTTCCTTACGTATCATTTCGGAATCCGGATCATGGCGATGGTCTTCGGTCATTGTCAGAAGCATATTTTTCTTGATGTTATCGGCCTGCTCATTGATCGGAAGGACCTTTCCCTTTTCCTTCAGCCTTTTCAACGTTTCGTTTATTCCTATGCGGATGAGCCACGTGGAAAATGAAGATTCCAACTTGAACTGATACAGTTTTGTATATGCATTGATATAACTGTTCTGCATCACATCTTCAATTTCCACTTCGTCCATGAGGTAGCTCCTTATCACACGATAGAGTTTTTGATTGTTCCGCCTTACCAGGATCTCGAACAATTCCTTCTCCCCACCAAGAATGCGTTGGATGATCGTCGATTCGTTGATCTTGGGAGCGTTCAGCTCCAGGGTGTTCTTCGCTTCCATTTCCTATGCTTTCCCTATTAGATACGGAAAAGTGAAAAAAGGTACAAAATATTGTAACCTCTTTTCGATCGGGTGCTCTAATACCATGAAACAAGTTCACGAACACACAAAGAACAGAACATCATGGAACCGAACGTACAATTGGTAAAGAACATTCTGAAGTACACATTTGGCCTTGTGCCGATCGTTGCTGGCTTGGACAAATTCACGAACATTCTGACGAATTGGAGCCAATACATTTCTGAGGGATTGGCAGGCATGCTCCCTTTTGAGCCTTCAACCTTTATGATGATCGTGGGCGTGATCGAGATCGTTGCTGGAATTCTCGTTCTGACGAAAACCAAGATAGGTGCTTATGTGGTCTCTGCTTGGTTGGCAGCAATAGCCTTGACCCTAATTGCCAGCTGGAGCTATGTGGATATAGCTGTCAGGGATCTGGTCATGGCCATTGGGGCCTTCTCATTGGCAAAATTATCAGAGATCGACCCAAGCAGACCTAATAGTTGAAAAAGCGTGTAACCTCTTTTGGGGTTTCGCATCAAACGTTGAACGAGTAATCAAAAAAACCAAGAAAAAAATGAAAACGCTAACTCTTAAGACCCCTCTGGTCGTCGCAATGTGCATGTTCGCATTATTCTCTCAAAGCTGCAAAAAGGATGAGATCCCAACTCCAGCTTTAACGTCAACTGATAATTCAGAATTCAAGGCGGAAATGCGCTACCTATGGTCTGATCATGCCACATGGACACGAGATGTCATCATTGGAATATTGGACCAAACTCCCGATGCCAGTGCCGATCTGGCACGGTTGCTGGAAAATCAAGTGGATATTGGAAATGCTATTAAGCCGTACTATGGAGACGCTGCAGGTCAGGCATTGACCGATCTGCTAACTGAGCACATCGTAATTGCTGGTGATATATTGGTCGCAGCCCGAGATGGTGATACTGCAGGCTTTGATGCTGCCAATGCTGCTTGGTATCAGAATGGAGAAGATATAGCTGTGTTCCTAAATACGGCCAACCCTGAAAATTGGGAATTGGAGCCTATGAAAATGCACATGGAACATCATTTGGATCTGACATTGGCTGAAGCTGTAGCGCATCTAAGCGGAAATCACGAAGAAGAAGTACAAGTCTATGACGATGTGTATGAGCAATTGATGGACTTGGCTGATATACTTGCTGATGGAATCGCAGATCAGTTTCCTGGTCAATTCTAAAGACCAATAGGAAGATGAAAGCAAATGGGAACTCTATTCTGAAGGCAGAAAGCTCACAAAGTTCCGATCATCGCGCGGTGGTAATAGAATCACTGCGTGATGATGCTTTTGATAGAGAGAACGAATCAAAGATCGAGCTGATAACTCAAAAGTTTACGGATATCATTGAACTACCAGGATCTGACCTGACCAATGATAGCATAAGGGATACGCCGACAAGAGTGGCCCAAATGTATGTGAATGAAGTTTTTACTGGATTGAACCCAAAGAACATACCTAAGATCAAGCTGTTTAAGAACTCTGATCGTTACCAAACCTCCATAGTGGAACTGGACATTCCTTTTACGTCTTTTTGCGAGCATCATTTTGTACCAATACAAGGGAAAGCAAATATTGCGTACATACCAAAGGACCATGTAATTGGGTTGTCCAAAATTCATGGACCAGTCGATTATTATGCAAAAAGGCCCTAAGTTCAAGAGCGGTTAACAATGCAGATATTACAGGAATTGAAAGGTGCTCTTGATACAAGGGATGTAGGTGTGATCTTAAGAGCAAACCATAGTTGTATATCTTGCAGAGGAGTTGAGGACTTGGGCAACTCAACCCTTACATCCGTTTTTTGGGGTCAGATAGAAAATAACCCTAACTTAATAGCGGTGCTACTCGCTAATGATTGCAGCTAAGGAGATACCAGAGCAAGTGCGGAAGGAATTATTGATCAAAACCAATTGATGCCATGAAGATGCAAAATGTAAAGATAAAAACGATAGCGCATGCTACCCATGATGTGCTCAGGATCGTCACTGAAAAACCGGATGGCTTTGACTTTGTTCCTGGTCAGGCAACAGAGTTGTTCGTCGATAAGAACGATTGGCGTAAAGAAGGAAGACCGTTCACATTCACGTGCCTGCCGAATGACCACGACCTCGAATTCATTATTAAGACCTATCCCGAGCACAACGGCGTGACCAATGAGTTGCTGAAACTTAAGGTCGGCGATGGCTTGATCGTGAACGACGTTTTCGGGGACATTGCATACAAGGGTGAAGGTGTTTTCATTGCAGGTGGTGCGGGTGTCACTCCGTTCATTTCCATATTGAGGGATCTGCAGGCAAAATGTGAACTCGGCAGTAACAAGCTGATCTTCGCAAATAGAACGAGAAAGGATATTATTCTGGAAGGTGAGCTCAGCCAATTACTAGGCAAGAACTTTATAAATATCCTATCTGACGAAGAAGCGGATGGCTATGCCCACGGCAGGATCACGGAGGACTTCATCAAAAAGAACCACCCGCAGCTCAATGGCTATTTCTATGTCTGTGGGCCTCCGCCAATGATGGATGCTGTAGTAGCGCAATTGACCCATCTGAATGTTCCGAAGAGCTCCATTGTTATGGAGGCATTCTGAGTTTGGAATAGGTGAGTAGTGGAACGATCAGCAAGTCGACCATTGCGCCTACTCAAAGACCGACATTTAATAGGCCCAGTCATGGTCTTCTTTTTAGAGGCCACAAAGTGCTTGTGGACCGCAGGGTCACGAGGCGAAGATCCTGCGAGGGTGTAAAGAACAGGCCATTGGGAAAATTGGTCGAATCATATTCATTCCTGACTTCTGCCAAGCCGTTTTTTTGAAAAATGACATTGTGTAATGACGCGGGTTTCCGCTTGCTTTGTACTCGAATTGTCATACTAACGGGGTGTCTGCATCAATTCGAAAGACCAAAACCGGTTCCGGTGCCACTGCTGTTCAGGTGGT
>Ga0209063_1000144_pt1 | contig 79620 bp, 61 predicted proteins | sample KloWWTmeKNB19Kit_FD_187177 | JGI IMG/M metagenome (GOLD analysis project Ga0209063, IMG submission 187177) | Active sludge microbial communities from Klosterneuburg, Austria, studying microevolution and ecology of nitrifiers - Klosterneuburg... | ecosystem: Engineered > WWTP > Aerobic digester >... | reverse complement strand
TGGATGGCTTCTTGCTCGAACTTGGCGTAGTCGAACGCCTTCTCTTTTTCAACTTTTCTCTTTTTCATGGGGCAAGTTTCTGAATGGTTTGTCAAACTATCCTTGACACACTTTTCAGAATACTCTCGGGATGCATCTCCATCCCCTCCAACCCCTTCATCACTTCCATTACCTCCATCATCTCTTCATCCTATCGCATCTTTGCCCCGATGAACAGCCGCATTCTGATGATCGCCAGCGCCGCCGTGATGGCCGCGATCGGCCTTGTGCTTTCCTTCGCCCCGGAAGAATCATTGGCCTTCTTTCAGCAACCTGTTGCTGGTGCCGTGCCGGTGCTTTTGCAATTGACCGGCGCACTCTACCTTGGTTTTGCGTTCATGAACTGGACGGCAAAGGGCTCAGTGCTGGGCGGGATCTACGGCAGGGCTATCGTAATAGGCAACTTCCTGCATTTCACCATGGGAACCTTGGCCTTGCTGAAGGTGGCCATCGGACCTGAGCGCGGGCCTGCCATCTGGTTTCTCTGCGTCGTCTATGCCTTGTTCGCGTTTTGGTTCGGGCGCACCTTGTTCACACAGCCCGCTGAAGCGCGCGGTACTGCAGGACACTGAATCAGCAGTGGACGGGCAACGATCGATCGAAAAGCTTCGGGCCGACCGCGTGGACCTGATCACCGCTCCGTGAGCAACCCGGCCGTTTGACTAACTTAGCCCTTCTAAAATACGACACATAACATGCGCCTCCTGATCCCCCTTTGTGCCGCCCTCTTGGCCATCCCTGCGACAGCCCAATCGGATGCCGATCAAAAAGCCTTGGAAAGCCTGAGGCAGAACGGTGCGTCCATCGGCTCGGCGATGGGTGACATGAAGATCGTGGACGACAACGACCCCTTCGAACCCAACACCTTCATCGGCAGCTTCCGCATGGAGATACACACATTCAAGAACGGGGAAGAGGACAAGGAAAGCCCTATGGACATGAGCCTATGGAGCAGCTCCGACAAGACCTTGTTCAGCTTTAATTCGGCCAAGACGCAAGGGACTGATATAAAGATGCTGAATGACCTGAAAGGCAAGTGGAGCTACATCATGATGGCCACCTCGAACGGAAACAAGACGGCCATGAAAACCCATAAGAAAAAGGTCATTTACACCGGTGACGAGAAGGGCAAGGAAAAGGACATGAGCTTCACCGTGACCAAAGAGACCAAGACGATCGACGGGCATCTTTGCAAGAAGGTCATTGCACGCAATGAAGAAGGGACGTGGACGGCCTGGGTGGCCCAGGACATCCCGACACCCTTCGCGGACCTGTTGCGCAGCATGCGGCAGCCCGGCCAGCCGGACCGGTTCAAGTCATGGGACGGCCTGAATGGCTTCCCGATGGAAATGACCTCGGAAAGCATTGACGGAAAGGAGAAGAGCACGATGTACACCAAGGACCTTCAGCTAGGGCCGGTGGATGAGCACATCTTTTCGCTGGACGGCTACAAGATGATGGAGATCCCCGGCATGGGGCAGTGATGCGCACAGTTGTCACTTGCTAGATGTCAGTTGTCCGGGTGATTAGCTCACCTGTTGTGCCATGCGAAGCACCTGCGCCGCTTGACGCGGCTAAGGCATTATGTGCGCCCACGTACGGTCGGTGCGATCTGCGGTTCTTCCTCCTCATCAGCGGCGATCCGCTCTTTCAGCGTTATCAGCGTTCCATCTCCGCCTACCTTCGCGCGCTTTTTTGAGGCCGGCACATGAAGAAGATCAACGACAGTCGCAAGCTCATCGGTGCCACCAGCGCCACCGGGCTGAAGGAGCTGAACACGCTGTACAAGGGCCTGATGAAGACCCACCACCCGGACCGCTTTCCGAACGACGATGAGAAGCGCCATGAGGCGGAGGAGTTCAGCAAGCACCTCATCGATGCGTACAAATTTCTGGAGAGCATCCATCCGGAAACGCACGAAAAGGATGCGGAGGGCTTCGGGAAGACCGTGGCCACCAACATCGCCGATTGGCACTACAAATCACTCACACTGCACATCACCTTCGGGGATGGCAGCACCTATGAATTCTACGGCCTTCCACCGAAGACCTACAACAAGTTCGTGAACACCGACGGCAACACCCGCTTTGCGAAGCGCCACATCTTCGGCAATTTTGCCCACCGCAAGGTGACCGGGGCCGTGCGATCATAATACCAGCCCCTGTAGCGCGCACTGGAGCAACACTTAGAGGCACAGGCCACCTCCGAGCGTTGATCTTCGTCTATGCCAATAACAGCGTCCCCCAAACGCACATGGTGTTATCTTGCTGATCAGTTTCCAACCCGGCGCCCGCACTTATGAAGAAACTCTTTACCTGGCCCCTACCGGTTTTGTCGATCCTCGTGTTCGCACTTAGCGGATCCACTGCCTTGGCCCAGGGCCAGCAGTACAGCATTTCAGGTGGCGACATTTCCACATGTTCCGGAGTACTAGAGGATACAGGAGGACCCACTGGTGACTATGGCAATAACGAAAATTTCACCGTCACCATTTGTCCGGATATTCCGGGTGACGCCATCTCCCTGAACTGGGTCTTCTTCGCCTTGAGCACCCAAGGCCCCAATCCCTTGGACCGGATTCTCCTTTGGGACGGTGATAACACTTCCGCCACCCCACTCGGCCAGTACACCGGCAGCCAATTGCAAGGATTGATCACCTCGACCACGAACATGAACGCGACGGGCTGCATCACCGTGCAGTTCATCTCGAACGGCGCAGGCACGGGCAACTTCGCGGCCGGCATCACGTGCTACACGCCGTGCGAGCGCCCGACGGCAGTGGCCACGATGTCCGAACCTGGGCCAACTGCACTGGTCTGCGTGGGTGAGGATATCTCCTTTGACGGCAGTGGTTCCTATGCCGCCCCGACCTTCAACATCACGGACTACACTTGGATCTTTGATGACGGCAGCACAGGCAGTTCGCCGACCGCCACGCATTCTTATTCCGCTCCCGGAGAATATATTGTTCAGTTGAACCTATTGGACGACAACGGTTGCGTGAACTCAAATGTGGTGGACCTGCAGGTCTTGGTAAGCACCACGCCGTCTTTCGTCGGCACCATTGAAAGTTTGGAGACTTGCTTAGGGGCAGTTGTAGACTTCACCGCGGTCGTACAGCCCACTACGTGGACGGGCATTCCGGAGGCGCACTTCGGCAGTGGTGTCTATCTTCCGGACGATCTTGGCATCCCTTTCACGAGTGACCTGGTGTTCACCCAGTTCGATCCGGGCCAATCGGTGACCAGCACCAATGATATTCTTTCCGTTTGCGTCAATATGGAGCATTCCTACATGGGTGATCTGGTGCTCCAGGTCACCTGCCCAAACGGGCAGACCATGGTGATGCACCAGCAAGGGGGTGGGGGCACGTTCATCGGCGATGCCAATGATACTGACGAACCTCCAAATCCTCCGGTGCCCGGTGTTTGCTGGAACTACTGCTGGAGCCCAACGGCCACCTTGGGCACTTGGGCCGATTGCGCCAACTTCGGTCCCACGCCCAACGTGATGCCCTCCAGCCAAGGCACTGCGCTAGTACCCGGTACATACACCCCCGTGCAACCCTTCACCAACCTCATCGGCTGTCCGCTCAACGGGACGTGGACCTTCACAAGTACGGACCTCTACGCGATCGACAACGGCTTTATATGCGATTGGTCCATCAACTTCGATCCGGCTATAATCCCGGATGCCACGCAGTTCACACCGGTGCTCGGCATCACCATTGATTCCGCAGGTTGGACCGGCCCCTCATTCGTAGAGGACCCGAATGACCCGCTCATCGGCCAAGCCACGCTGGTCGTTCCGGGTTCGTACGATTACACCTTTACGGTCACGGACAACTTCGGTTGTTCGTACGACACCACCATCAACGTCATCATTGACCCGCAGATGGTGGTGGACGCGGGGCCGCCCATCGAACTGTGCAACGTTCCCGAGCCCATGGCCGGTGGCATCACTGCCAACGCTGTTCCGAACATCACCTATGTCTGGGTCCCCGCCGCGGGCCTCACCGACCCTTCGGACCCCGTGACCGACGTCTTTGTCACGTCGCCCACTTGGTTCTTCCTTACGGCTTACCCTGCGGGATCTCCCGAATGTGCGGTAATGGACAGTGTGCTGGTAACCCCGCCACCTTCCCTGGATCCCGGTGAGGATGCCGCCATCACCATTTGTCCCTCCTCGCCGATCTTCGTCATGACCGACTCTCTTGGCGGAACCCCGCAGATCGGCGGTACATGGACGGACGTGGCCGGTACTGTGCAAGCCGACAACTTCACGCCTGCGACCGCCACCCCCGGCATATACTCCTACACCTACACGGTGATCAGCCCGGCCCTCTGTATCGCTACCGCCCAGTTGGACATCACGGTGATCCCTGACACGGACCCCACCTGTTGCGGGGTGCCTGACGCCGGGTTGCCGACCTATTCCTGCGACTTGACCATCAGTCTCGATGCTACGCCCGGGAATACCGGTGTTGGCGTGTGGAGCGGCCCCGCAGGCGCCTTGTTCGCCGATGCCTCGGACCCTCAGACCACCGTGACCATGCCACCCGGCCAAGGTGGCACCCATCGCTTCTACTGGATCGAGGACGATGGCGCGTACTGCAACACCATTGACAGTGTTGACATGACATTCACGGATGCCATCGACCTGACCTTCAGCACCACCGATGCCACATGCTATTCCTACTGTGACGGCAACGCACGGGTCAACGTGACCGGCGGCAACACCGTGGACGACTTCACCTACGCCTGGTCCGCCGGCAACGTGGGTGCTTCCCCGGACAGCGTCAGTGGACTGTGCTTCGGCACCTACGACCTGCTGGTGACCGATGACAATGGCTGCACCGCCATTGACAGCCTCGTGATCCTTCAACCGGTGTTGCTGGAGATCGATTCACTGGTCAGCCGGCCGGTGACCTGCTCCGGTGATTGCGATGGCCAAGTGGAGGTCTACGATCCGGAAGCCGTGGCATACAGTTTCGATGACGGCAACACATGGAGCGGTTCATCCCTGCTGACGAACACCTGCGAAGGGCTGTATCACGCCGTGATCCGAAACGTTGCGGGTTGTGTAGGTGCGCGGCCCACTGTTGTTACAGGCCCGCCCCCGGTTACGGCCAATTTCATCTGGGGGCCGATCCCTGCGACCGTGGAAGCGCCCACGATCTATTTTCATAACACCAGTACCGGTTCCGAGAGTTACCACTGGGACATTGCCGGGTTCGCCTACAGTACCCTTCCGGACACCTCCTTCCTGTTCACGAACAAAGTGCCCGGCATTTATCCCGTGTGCCTCACCGCCTTCAACTACAATGAATGCCCCGACACGATCTGCTACGATGTGACGATCGAGGACGTGTTGGAACCCTATATTCCCAATGCCTTCACCCCCAACGGGGACGGGAGCAATGATGGCTTCCTCATGAGTTCCAACGGACCTGCGATCACGGATTTCGAGATGTTGATCTACGATCGTTGGGGGCAACTGGTATTCAGCACCGAAGATCCCTACGAAGCATGGCTGGGCAGTTACAAGAATGGCGGCAAGGTGCTGGCGTCCGGAGTTTACGTCTACCGGATCCGTTTCGAGGTCGCCCGCACAGAGGCCAAGCGTGAGCTGATGGGGCATGTGACCTTACTGAAGTAGGCCATCGCAAGCCCGGAAACGAATACGGAGGCGGGAAGTTCACTTCCCGCCTCCGTCATTTATGGCCTATGCGGCCCTCTATTTCTTTGCGGTGGCTGTTTTGCTTGCCGGCTTGGTCGTTTTGGTCTCGGAGGCCCCTTCCTTCAGCCGCGCGAGCTTGAGGGTTGCCTTGCGCTTTCGGATGGCTTGTGCCCGTGGTTTCTGTGCCATGGTTCTTGGTTTAGGCCGCGAAGGTAGGGCGAGGGGACCGGAGAGGCTCATTCAGATCCGGAAAACATGTCCTCGCTCAATTGAAATGCTTCGCGGGATCATCCCCTCCGGTCTCCTGAACTTCAATATGAAAGATGCTTTTCCCGTCGGATACGGATCTCGCAGAAAACCGCGTTGATCCGGAAACCTCCATGCATGCGGCATTCCACCACGTTGTTCCTCTTGTGCCTACTGCTGGCCGGGCTCTACGTATTCCTTTTTCACGGGACCGGCACAGGGATCAACCTGCTCCTCTTCGAACTGATCATCGCCACGGCACTTTGGGCCACACGCCCGGCACGATATCCACCATTGGCCCGGTTGGCGTTAGGCGGCGTGTTGATCACCGCTGCGATGGTGTTGGTCCACGGGTCCTTGTTGGCCGTGGTGCTGAATGTGATCTCCGCAGTCTTGGCCATCGGCGCACTTCTGGCCCCCGAGTTGAACGCCTTGCACCGGTCCGCAGTGCTGGCGGTCGCGCACCTTATCGCCGTGCCGTCGGCGTTCCTCCACACCATCCCTTTCCCGCTGCGCCCAGCACAAGGGCCGCGGATCACTCCGCGTAGTGTCCTGTCCGTTACATTGGTCCCCTTGGTGCTGCTGCTGTTCATCGCCATGTACCGCGCCTCTAACCCGCACTTCGACCAGTTCATGGTCAAGGCCTATGCGGTCCTGGACCATATCGACTTCGCCCTTCTTGGCAGCTTCATCATCGGTCTGGTGATCAGCGGTTTCGTGCTGTTGACCACACGGAACGAAGGACTCCTGCGCTGGGCGGCAAGTGGCAAGGACCAACTGCTGTCAACCGGGGAAGGTGCCGCCGACCCTAAAGTGCGCAGTGAACGGCTGACCGCCACAATGCTCCTCGCCGGGCTGAACGTGCTGCTGCTGATCGCCAATGTGCTCGACATCAAATATGTCTGGACCGGCTTTGAGTTCGATGGGCAATACCTGAAGCAGTTCGTGCACGAAGGCACCTACCTGCTTCTCTTGTCGATCGTATTCGGTGCGGGCATCGTGCTGTACTACTTCCGTGGCGACCTGAACTTCCATCGGCCCAACCGCGTGGTGAAGCTGCTGAGCTACGCATGGCTGGGGCAGAACGTGGTGCTCGCGCTGTCAGTGGGCATGCGCAACTACTGGTACATCCACTATTACGCCTTGGCCTACAAGCGCATCGGTGTCGCCTTCTTCTTGCTGGCCTTGTGCATCGGCTTAGTGCTGGTGATGATCAAGGTACACCGCGGCCGAACGGCTCATTACCTGTTGCGCACGAATGGCGTGGCCGTGTACGGCGTGGCCTTGGTGATGGCGCTGTTCAACTGGGACGGCATCATCGCCCGTTACAACATGGACCACCGCGAGCAGGCCTTCGTACACCTCGATTTTATGGCCGGCCTTTCCGACAAGGCATTGCCGTACTTGGTCCGTTCTCCGGAGGAATTGGAGAAGGTCGCAGCACACAACACGGAACTGATCGGAGGTGCCGAACGCTATTCGCGGAACTTGTACATGACACCGGAGGAATACCGGGCGCTCATCGACCAACGGGTGCGGGAATTCGTGGGCAGCTATCCTGATCACTCTTGGAAGGAGTGGAACTGGGCGGATGCGCGGGCCTACCTAGCGTTGAAGACTAACCCAAAGAACTGATTGCCGCAGATCAAGGTTTCAGACCTCGCGGCTGCCTCACCACGCACCAACTTCCGGTGCTTGAAGCGCTACAGCATTACGCTTCAAAAAAATGAGTCCCAAGAACAGGTTTTAAGATTGAATTCCATGAGTTTTTTAAAGTTGAACTTTAGAAAACTCATGGAATCAATGTTTCTGAAAGTTGCGTTTTAGGCGCAGTTCCATGCCGCGAACTCCACTGCGATACCGCGACATCACCTCCCTCACCCCCGTACCAGCTTCCGGTACTTCAAGCGCTTAGGCACCACGTCCCCTACCCGCTTCTTGTAGTTCTCCTCGTAGTCGCTGAAGCCGCCTTCGAACCAGTACACGTTGCTATCACCCTCAAAGGCGAGGATATGCGTGCAAACACGATCTAGGAACCAGCGGTCGTGGCTGATGATCACCGCGCAGCCGCTGTAGTCCTGGATGCCTTCCTCCAGCGCCCGGAGCGTGTTCACGTCGAGATCGTTGGTCGGTTCGTCAAGAAGGAGCACGTTGCTGCCGTTCTTCAGCGTCATGGCCAAGTGCAGGCGGTTGCGTTCACCGCCAGAGAGCACGCCGACCTTTTTGTTCTGGTCCTGCCCGGTGAAGTTGAAACGCGCGAGGTAGGCGCGGCTGTTCACCAGGGTGCCACCGATGGTCATCATCTCCTGACTGTTGCTCAGCACCTCCCACACGGTCTTCTCCGGTGAAAGGTCCTTGTGGCTCTGGTCCACGTAAGCAAGCTGCACGGTATCGCCGAGGGTCACAGTGCCTGCATCGGCCTTCTCCTCACCCATCACCATGCGGAACATCGTGGTCTTACCCGCGCCGTTGGGCCCGATGATGCCCACAATGCCAGCAGGCGGCAGGGTGAAGCTGACGTCCTCGAAAAGCACACGGTCGCCAAAGGACTTCGAGACTTTATTGAACTCGATCACCTTGTCGCCGAGGCGTTGGCCGTTGGGGATGAAGATCTCCAGCTTGGATTCCTTCTCCTTCACGGTCTCGCTCTGCATCTTTTCGTAGTTCTCCAAGCGGGCTTTGCTCTTGGTGCGGCGCGCCTTGGCATTGCTGCGCACCCATTCCAATTCCTGCTTCAGGATGCGGTTGCGCTTGCTCTCGCTCTTTTCCTCCAGGGTGAGGCGGGCAGTCTTCTGCTCCAGCCAGTTGGTGTAGTTGCCCTTGTAGGGAATGCCTTCGCCGCGGTCCAGTTCGAGGATCCAGCCCGCCACGTTATCAAGGAAATAACGATCGTGGGTGATGGCGATCACGGTGCCTTTGTACTCGGAGAGGTGGTGTTCCAGCCAAGCCACGCTTTCGGCGTCCAAGTGGTTGGTGGGTTCGTCCAACAGCAAGATGTCCGGAGCTTGCAGCAGTAGGCGGCACAACGCTACGCGGCGCCGTTCACCACCGGAGAGCACGCTGATCTTGGCGTCCGGCTCGGGACAACGTAGCGCGTCCATGGCGATGTCCAACTTCTGGTCGATCTCCCATGCGCCCTGCGCCTCGATCTGATCCTGGAGCACGCCTTGCCGGTTGATGAGTTTCTCCATCTTGTCCGGATCCTCCAGCACTTCAGGGTCAGCGAACTTGTTGTTCACATCCTCATATTCCTTCAGCAGGTCCATGATCGGCTGCACACCTTCGCGCACGATGTCGATCACCGTCTTGCTTTCATCCAGCAATGGCTCTTGCTCCAAGTGACCGATGCTGTATCCGGGTGTCACATGCACGTCGCCCTGAAAGTCCTTCTCCTTGCCTGCGATGATCCGCATCAATGTGGACTTACCGGATCCGTTGAGGCCGAGGATGCCGATCTTGGCACCGTAGTAAAAGCCGAGGTGGATGTCCTTGAGGATGGTCTTTCCGGAGGGCAGCGTCTTGCCGACCTGCACCATGTTGTAGATGATCTGACGTCCTTCTTCTGCCATGTTCGCTGAGTATTGGATGCGGAGCGGTTTTGCCCGCCACCGTCATTTTAGGGCCGCAAAGGTCCGGGATCTTTTCGTATGAACGACAGATCGGGAACTTCCTTCACAGGCGACCTTCGCAGAGGCCGCTCTTATGGACGGTCCGAATAGAGTTCCAACCGCTTCCAGTTCTTCACTATCCGCAGTTCCGGATGGGCTGTGTTTCCCTGATCGTCGTCGTTCATCACACCCAGCGGCGTCTGCCCGGCCCCGGGAGCTACCAGGACATAGGTCGTTCCGACGCCGACAGGCTTGCCTTTAAATACCTGAGGGTCTCCACGGTCACACGCCAAGTGGAACTCCACCGGTGCATCCCAAGGGAGCGCCACATATACCCGGTCCCCGGGCTTGGTGTCCTTTTTGATCCATTCCGCAGCCTCGCCCGCCTCCGGGAACCGCTCCACGGGATCACCTTGTCCACGCACCCCGAACCAGCCGAACACGGTGAGCATGAACAGACCAGCCACCAATGTGCGTTGCGGTTTGTTGAATCGGGGTGCCAACTTGTCCTGAACGAGCTTCATGAGGTAGAACGCACCGATGGCCGTGCCCAGATGAAGTACGAACAGACAGAACGACCAGACCGCCGGCGGGGCCACCATGTGTTGTATAATGACCAACGGCACCGACCCGATGATCATCGCGAACAACAGCAGGCGGTATTTTACGCTGGCGTAGGCGGAATAGATGATACCCACCGCCCCTAAGAAAGCAAGGACCGTGGACGCAGTACCGGTGAAATAGGCCCAGAGGTCGAAAGCCCGGTCCTGCTGGGTATTGACAAACGCCGCCCAGGTGTTGTCGTCGAGCGAAGGGTGATGGATAAGCTGGTCCAGGCTGTGTTTGATGATGACCGGGGAATAGAACAGGAGACTCAGCAGGATGAACAGAAGGAACGACCCGGCAAGCTTGGCGATACGGCGCCGCACGGTACTCTGATAATTGGTCACCAGCATGAAGAATGCCCAAATGAATACCATCAATGCGGGATAGATCATGACAGGTGCCGCCCACATGCCCAGCGCGCAAAAGAGGCCCAACATGACCACGCTCACGGAATTCTCGTGCTTTACGAAATGCCTCGCAGCCAGAAGCGAGCATACCATGAAGAACCAAGTGAGACCGTACCCTCTTGCCAAGGCTGAATATTCCACCAAGGGCCCGCTGACCGCCAACAAGCAAAGCGCGATCACCGCGATATGGCGATTGAACAATGCCCGGACGAATGCATAGAACAGGGGCATTACAAGTATCCCAGCGATCAGGGCGGGAAGCCGTAGCGACCATAGATGGACCCCGAAGATCAGGGTGGAGATCCGCACAAAGGCGGAGTGCAGGATGTGATTGCCGGTGTACATATAATCACTGAACAGAAAGCCGAACGACCGGCTGGAATAGTTCACATAGGTGAGTGCCTCGTCATAGGTCACCGGGCCGTCCAGCCGGAGGATGCGGAGAATGACACCGATCGCCAGCACGAGGAACACGAAGCGTTTATGGTCCGTACTGGACCGGCGGAAGAGATGGCCCCATGAAGAACGCAGGTCCGTGCGGAAGCCCTTCCACCCTGGCTGGTGTTCCCTTCTGCGGTGCCGCTTTGATCCTTCAGGCATGGCCGTTTCGGACGGTTGCGGACCGATGGCTTTCGATGAGCATGGTGGCGTCCAACGCCAAAAATAGAGGAAGGCCCCGAAAGGCTGGGCATCGCTTCGCAACTTCGCGGCGTATAATCTGTCCGCATGGCACGCATCACGGAATCTCCTTCCCGCTACGAACACTTGGAACAGATGTCCACCACGGACCTGCTGCGGAGCATCAATGCGGAGGACCGCACCGTGGCGGTTGCCGTGGCGAAGTGCATCCCAACGATGGAGCCATTGATCGACGCGATAGCGGAACACATGGTGCTCGGTGGACGGCTCTTCTACATCGGTGCGGGCACCAGTGGCAGGCTCGGCATCGTGGACGCCAGCGAATGCCCGCCCACCTTCGGCGTACCGCACGGCATGGTGGTGGGCCTCATCGCTGGCGGGGACAGTGCCATCCGCAAGGCCGTGGAATTCGCGGAGGACGACACGGAACAGGGTTGGAAAGACCTGCAGGAACATGAGGTCGGCACGGAGGACACGGTGATCGGCATCGCGGCCAGCGGCGGCACGCCCTACGTTGTAGGCGCATTGAAGAGCGCGCGGGCCGCGGGCGTCCTCACGGGCTGCATCACCTGCAATCCGGACAGCCCGGTCACACAAGTATGCGACCATCCCCTCGTCGCGGTGGTCGGCCCGGAATTCGTCACCGGCAGCACCCGCATGAAAAGCGGCACGGCGCAAAAGCTTATTCTCAACATGATCAGCACCACCGTGATGATCAAGTTGGGGCGCGTGAAGGGGAACCGAATGGTGGACATGCAACTGAGCAACAACAAGCTCGTGGACCGCGGCACCCGCATGGTGATGGACGACTTAGGCGTGGATTATGATACTGCGAACGCCCTGTTGAAAACACACGGCAGTGTGAGAAAAGCCGTGGAAAATGGAAGATAGTGAGACTGGATCTTTCCACAGAAGTGGAGAATCGCAGCGGAATGCGACGAGGATCGATATGATCCAGTTCTCTTATCCGGCCCGGGGCATAACCAGGCCTGGACCATACTGATCACGATCACCTATCAGGCCCCATCGTTCATTCTTCCTGCCGCACTCCATTGCCGGAACACGCTGGGCCAAGACCTTTGTAACGCATGCACGCGATCGAACCATTTTTCAATTGGCGCCACTTGTACACTGCGGAGGAGGACCCTCGTTCCCCCTTTCACGGCACGGAGCACAGCGAATTCGAGTTCAGCCATGCGATCTACGACCACGCCATCCATCCGCAATGGGACCCGTTCGGAAGCAGCACGCTGTATTTGAAGGTCCTCTTTGCGGACTACGATGAGGGCTTTGTCATCATCGAATTCATCGGCGAGTGGAACGACCTGTTGCACAACGACATCATGTACCTGAAAAGAGACGTGATCGAACCGATGTTGGCCGAGGGCATCAGCAAGTTCATCCTGATCGGGGATAGCGTACTGAATTTCCACCTCGGCGAGGAGGACTACTATGCCGAATGGTTCGAGGAGGCCACTGACGCGGACGGCTGGATCGTCTTGGTGAACTTTTTGCCGCACGTGCGGGAGGACCTACAGGCCGCGGACCTGGACCAGTACCTCATATTCGGGGGCAAGCTGGATGAAATGCCGTGGCGCACCATGGAGCCGGATGAACTGATGGCACAAGTGGAGGCACAGGTGACCAAGCGGCTGGGTTGAGCGCCAGGCCTGCGGGATCGTCATTGTCCAGCAGGCGTACCAATGCCCAGGTCGGCCAGATAACTGTTGACGTAGTTGGTCCAGGTCATCAGCTTCGTGGCCTCATGCGCGGCCCTCGCCTTCCGGCTCCACGCTTCATCGTCTTGAAGGAGGGATGAGATCGCATCGGCAATGTCCGCCGGTCGCACGGAGTTAAGTGCAAGGCCCACCCTGTTCGTGTCACCGAACGTGTGTTCGAATTCGCGATATGGGAAGATCACCACCGGTGTAAAGAGGAATAGCGCTTCACAGGAAGCGGAGAATGCGGCCCACTTCGGGTTCGGGTTCACGAACAGTCGCGAACGTTCCAGGATGTCCAGATAGACCTGCTTCTGGCGGTGATCGCCCTTGTCCAGATAACCATGGAATTTCATATTGGGTGGTGCGGAAGGCAGGTCTCCACGGTCCATCCCGATCACGTTCACCGTGACTTCCGGCAGTTGGTCCTTATTCATGATCGCCACCGCTTCCGCAAGCCGCTCCAAGCCCTCCTTATACCTGCGATTACCGATGAAAACGATCTCGTTCACATTCCGCTTGCGTGCCAGCAGCTCGTCCCCGTCCACTTCCACGCGGTCGATGTTGACCACATTGCCATAGTATTTCACCTTGTTCCCATGTTGCTCTCTCAGGTTCCCCGCCAGGTCCGGGAATAAAGCGATGATCAAAGACGCGTTCTTCAGGTTCTTTCGCTCCTCGACGATGGTGGGAGCCTCCAGCCCGTCCGGCTTCCGCTCATCAAAGTAGGTGATGTGCTGCGCGAAGGTCTGATCGCAGAACAGGGTGTAGGGCCGGTCAGGAGGGGGGCCGAAAGAGAAGGTCATGAACAGGCAATGGCCTTCCGGAAATCGTTTCAGCGCCCTTCCGATCTTGGCGTTCGTGACCCTCCGATTGAACCGGCTCCGCAAAAACGTGAAGCGCGTCTGCCTACCGACAAGTTTGCAGAACGCCTTCCACGGCAGGTCGAACAACAATTGTACGAAACGTGACGGGGCTATATTCACGTGTTTCACCGGGAATCCCTGCTCCTCCAATGTCCGGGTGAAGAAGTACGGGACGTTCGACCAGGTGCTCGGTTTGCGCGAATCCCCGATGGTGAACACGACGAAACCAGGGTGGAGGGATGCGTTGGTCCTGCTCATCATCGTTGCATCAAAAACACACTTTGCCCCATCATCACTTTGGTACAGGCGAATGGAACTTCCCTACCGGGGCCGGTGCTAGCCACCTTATTGCTACACAAGGCAAGAATACGGTGCTCCCGCCCTGCTGTCCAATGTTGGCCATCATAACAAATCCCACATTTCTCATGAGGCCTTCAAACGGTTTTCCCCATTAATGAGCAGCTTCATCACCACCCTGTCGATCGGCAGGTCCACATGCTCGATCCGCGCCATGTCCAACGGTATCCAGCGGAACTGTTGCGCCTCGTCCGCCCCGGCCCCCATTGCCCGCTCTCCGTTCCCCAATGATCCGGGGTCTTCCACTTGGAACGTATAGTAGATGCTCACGATCTGGTCCTCCGGTCGATAGGCGCTGGGCTGGAAAAAGTCCGTGGTATAGAAGTGATTTAGACCCGATGCTTCCATCCCCATCTCCTCTTGGATCTCCCGTCGCAGGCAGTCGAGTGTCCCCTCCCCCGGCTCCAAGCCGCCTCCCGGGAATTTGGTCACGTGAACACCTTGGATCACTTCGTCGGACACGAGCAATCGGCCAGCATGGATCAACAGGCCATAAACCCGGATATTGAAGCGCGATATGCTCATGCCGGACGAGTGGCCCTGATCATCTTGTACTTCCCCGGCGGACCCGGTATCCGCTGGGCGAGCAGACCTGCCTCCAACATCGCCCGGCGCACATCCCCCTTGGCACAATAGGTCACCAGCATCGCGCCCGGACGCATAGCTTCGTATATCCGGTGGAAAACGCCCACCGTCCACATGTCCGGTTGTACTGCGGGTGCAAAAGCATCGAAATACACCAGATCAAAAGCTTGAACGGCTTCCAATTGTTGCACCCCCTGCTGAACGCACTGGAAGCGGAAGCCTTTGGACGGTTCGATCCGCTCCCCTGTTCTTGCGTTCATCATGGCATTATACCCGGTTCCCATACTGGAAAGCCCGGTCGCCGTTACATGGCCTACGGCAGCGATGGATCCGGGGGACAATGGAAACGGTTCAAGGGCCAAATAGTTCACCTCCAACCTCTTGTTGATGGCTTCCGACCAGGTCAGTAAGGCGTTCAAGCCCGTGCCTAAGCCAACCTCCAGAACATCCACCTTCTGCTTGCCCAGATGTAACAGGCCGCTCTCCAAGTATACGTGGCGACTTTCTGCCAGCGCACCGTACAGGGAATGGTAGTGCTCACTCAATGAGGCACTGGCCAGGGTAAAGGAGCCATCCGCTGTACGCGTGGCAAGAAGGTCTGTAGGCGGGGTGAACACGATTCTGCTGTGCGCTTCTTTATGCACGCCGCACAAAATAACGGCCGAAAAGGCTGCTTAAAGCACCCGGATCACCGTCCTTCGGTTCAATGCCTTCTCACCGTCGACCGGGTCCGGCTTCAACGGCTGGCTGTCCCCATATCCTTTAGCCTCCAGCATGTCAGGCGAAATGCCATGGGCGACGAGCCAGTTCAGCACCACATAGGCCCGGGCCTCGCTTAATTGCTGGTTGGGAACGGGTCCCACATCACTGTCGGTATGACCGCCGATCTCAATACGAAGTGTCGGGTTTCTCTTGAGGAACTCGGCCAATTTCTCCAGCTCCGTGGTTGAGGCCGCACTGAGCTTATAGCTGTCCCTTTCAAAGAAAATGTTCCGCATCACTTCCGAATTCCCGGGATCCAGAGCCATCAGATCCATATCCATCTGGACCTGCCTCTTGCCGCTTCCCACATGTTCGGAGTGGATCAGGTATCCATCGGCGGAGACGTGCACAGCGTATTCTTTTCCAGCAGGAACCTCGGCGGTATACTCCCCTGTCCTCGGGTCGGTTGTGAACGTTGCTCTGAAGACCGGGTCCTCCAAGGTCATGAGTTCCACGATGGCATTGATCGGTTCCATCATCTTCAACCCCTTGATGAAACCGATGAGGCGCAATTTCTTTTCATCTACGCTCAACGGCACCCCTGTACCGGCACTGACGAGCAGGGCGGTCCCATCCACCTGCCTACCAACCAGGAATTCCACACGGTAGATGTCGTCCCCTCCCATTCCGCCAGAGCGAACGCTGTTGAAATAGCCAGTGGCCCCATCGGCACTGAGCACGAGGAACTGGTCGTCGCCCGGCGAGTTGATGGGCCAGCCCAGATTTTCAGGCTTGGACCATTTCCCGTTCCTCAACTCGCTCTTGAAGAGGTCATATCCGCCCATCGAGGTATGGCCCTGGCTTGCGAAATAGAGCGTATTGCCGTCCGTCGGCAGGAACACTCCTTCCTCGTCATACATCGTGTTGATGTCGGGCCCAAGGTTCTCTGCCGTGCCCCAATCACCGGCGGCCTCATCCCAAGAACTGCGATAGACATCACTGCCTCCCAAGCCACCCTCGCGGCTGCTGACAAAATAGAGCCATTTCCCGTCGGCGGTACGCCAGGCGCTGCTTTCTTGGGCCGAGCTGTTCACGGAAGCGGGAAGGGGTACCGGTGAAGTCCAACCGTTCCCGGTCCGTTCGCTGACATAGAGATCGCCTCCGTCCTTCTCATCGCGGTACAGGATCATCTGTTTTCCATCTGGGCTCAGGGATACGGTCGCATCGTTACGAGGGCCGTTCAGTGGTTCCGGCACGGGTTCCGGGACGGACCAACCATTGGCCTCCCATCGGGAACCGTATATATCCTCGAACCAGTTGTTGTTGACCTTGTTGATCTTTCCTCCGGTGGTCCCTTCCCGTCTGGCGGTGAAAAAGAGTTCTCCATCGGGGTCCAATAGTGCGCCGTACTCACTACTGATCGTGTTGACCGCATTCCCTACGTTCATCACGGTGGCACGCACCGGCGAGGCCATGTAGACCTTGCCGTTCCTGCACTCCGCGATGTGCTTGTCCACCATATTATACGTGCGGTCGGGGTCCGGGGAAAGCCGGATCATCTGCCCGTGACGAGTGTATTCCGCGATGGCCTCGTCCCACTTGGCGTTCAACTGGAGGGCATAACCCAACAAAAAATGCACCCGCGCCATGGCCGGGTCCAATTCAGCCGCTCGTTGGATCTTGGCCAAGGCCGATGTAGGCTGCGGTCCGTTGAGCATACAGACGCCCAACTTCAGGTTCAATTCGGCATTATCCGGGTTCACCTCAAGGGCTTCCTCGTAGCTGGCCACTGCCTGTGGCAGGTCCAACCCGCCTTTGTCCGCCAAGGCATCCCCCTTCTTGATGGCGGCCAGCGCCTTTTTCAATAGGGTACCATCGGCAATATGGGCCCTGTCAAAAGGCACATCGCCACCTGTCGATTGGGCAACGACGCACCCCGCCAAAGCGAAAAAGGAAACCAAGGAAAATGCACGACAAAGCATGGATGATCAGGTCATGTTTGATCCACGACGGGTGTTCATACGTGATCGGCGCGTGCAGGTTCGTGCGTCGGGGTACCGGGTACATTTGGCCCCGCCGGTCCGTTCCGGCACAAATACCCACCCATGGCAAAGAAGACCAACGCGAAGAAGCCGGCCAAGAAAGGCGCCACACCGGCAAAGTCCGCATCGGGAAAGAACAAGAGCATCTTGGACAAGAGGTCATTGGACTTCATGGAGCGCTATCTGAACAATGCAAGCCCCACGGGGTTCGAGAGCGGGGGCCAGCAGCTTTGGCTGGACTATCTAAAACCTTGGGTGGATACCCATTTCACGGACAATTATGGCACGGCCGTAGGCGTGATCAATCCGGACGCGAAATACAAAGTGGTGATCGAGGCCCATGCGGACGAGATCAGCTGGTTCGTCCACTACATCACCAACGAAGGCTTCATCTATGTCCGCCGCAACGGTGGCAGCGACCACATGATCGCACCGAGCAAGCGTGTGAACATCCATACGGACAAGGGCATCGTGAAGGCGGTGTTCGGTTGGCCGGCGATCCATGTGCGCACCGCCAAGAACGACCCGCCCCCCGCCTTGGACAACATTTTTCTGGACTGCGGCTGCGCGAACAAGGAGGAAGTGGAGAAGCTGGGCGTGCATGTGGGCTGCGTGATCACTTATGAGGACGAGTTCATGGTGCTCAACGGCAACACCTTCGTTGGCCGGGCACTGGACAACCGCATGGGCGGCTTCATGATCGCGGAGGTGGCGCGCCTGCTCAAGGAACAGAAAGTGAAGCTGCCCTTCGGGCTGTACATCACCAACAGTGTACAGGAGGAAGTGGGGCTTCGCGGGGCGGAAATGATCGTGGAACGCATCAAGCCGAATCTGGCCTTGGTGACCGATGTGACACACGACACGCAAACACCCATGATGAGCAAAGTGCAAAGCGGGGACGTGGCTTGCGGCAATGGCCCTGTGCTGGCATATGGCCCGGCCGTGCACAACAACGTGCTGAAGAAGGTGTTGGCAGCGGCCACCGTGGCCAAGATTCCCTTTCAGCGCGCGGCGGTAAGCAGGGCCACGGGCACGGACACGGACGCCTTTGCATACGGTGCGGCCGGCGTGCCAAGTGCGCTCATCAGCCTGCCCCTCCGTTACATGCATACCACTGTGGAGAGCGTGCATAAGCAGGACGTGGAGAACGTGATCAAGTTGATCCTGGCCACCTTGCGGTCCTTAAAGGGCAACGAGGACTGGCGCTATATCAAGTGATGCCCGGCACATGCGGCTGAACCTCGACGACAATGAGCGCGGCGCGTTCCACTACCTCATCGCCGGGGTGGTGGTGGTGATCCTGCTCAAAGGCGTGGCATTCATCACCGACAGGTTGGGTCCTGCACTCTCACCCGACCAATTGGCACTTCGCCCGTTCCAACAAGGCTATCCGCAGCTCCGGGGCGAGCTGGTCGCGGTGAGCACCACCACGGGACTTACCGAGCGCCTGATCTTGGCCGTTGTGCTGTCCGTGGGCATCACGTTCCTGTGCGCATTCGTACTGGCCGCGACCACCCGTGCGTTGGGTAAGGGAACGGGCCGCACAGGCATGTTCGCCACACGGGCCGTACTTGTGATCACGCTGGGCTGGTCGATCTGGGCGGCGTTCCTATTGCCCATCAAAGAGGCCCGGATAGCGGACGGCAAGCTGGTCTTGAGCGAGCGGCATTCTGCGATCGGGGACATCCCATGGCCGTTCACCTTGCACAAGGTGGTTGTCCCCGGCCGTGATGTGCTGCGGTTGGAAGCCGGTAGTGAGCCACCGGAACGAGGATGTGACGGCATCGCTTGGATCAATGCGGTGACCAAGGAAGGGGCCCAACGCATCGGTATGGTCGGCCAGGTCTGTGCTGCGGATGAAATGAAGCTGCTGCGAACGGCCAGCGATGCGGCGGCCCTCATGGAGCGAGAGTTGCGCTGAGGCACTCGACAAGCGTTAACTTGCACTTTCACCATGCGGATCCGTTTCATCAAGCCCGCTGAGACCCACGCCCTGCGGCACACCGTGCTACGGCCTGGCCAGCAACTGGAGGAAATGGCATGGTCGCAGGATCAGGCGGAAGACAGCTTCCATCTCGGCCTGAGCATCGGAGGCCACCTCATTTCAGTGGTGACGTTCATCCGTGAGCGGAATGAACTGCTCCGCGGGTGGAAGCAGTACCGCCTCCGGGGCATGGCCACACATCCGGAATTTCAGGGCCAAGGTGCGGGTACGGAATTGCTCCATTTCGGCATCGACCATCTGCGCACGCTGAAAGCTGACCTCGTGTGGTGCAACGCCCGCGAAAGTGCCAAGGCCTTCTATGGCAAGGAGGGCTTCTTGCCCGAAGGAGCGCAGTTTGACATCGAGGGTATCGGCGTCCATCAACTTATGCTCTTACGACTTTGAATCCACGGAGCAGCCATACGCATCGCTGGATGATCGCAGCGCTGTTGGTCTTGAACCTGGCGCTCAAGCTCTGTTGGACGGGCGTGAACGAGCTGGCCGGCGACGAACCCTTCACCGTGTACTGGGCGCAGCGTCCATTGTCGGAGCTGTTCGGCATGTTGCTCACGGAGAACAACCCACCCCTTTACTTCCTGCTGATGCACGGCTGGAGCCAGATGGTCCCTCTTGATCCCGGTTGGTTGCGAATCCCCTCCGCGGTCTTCAGTGCATTGACGGTGTGGCCCTTGTTCCTCTTGGGAAAACGGCTCGGGGGAAGGACGGCGGGATTAACGGCGGCCTTGTTATACAGCTTCAGCCAACACAGTTATGGCTTTGCGCATGAGGTGCGGGCCTATTCGTTGTTCGTGTTGGCATGTACTTGGGCCATTTGGCAATTGTTGCGCTTGGCGAACGATGCGCACCGCCATCCGTCACAGCGATCCGCATCGATCATTTGGTTGGTGCTGGCGAACGTGGTGGCCACATGGGCGCACTACTTCGGTTGGCTCATGGTCGGCTTGGAGCTGGTCTTGGTCTTCGCCGTGCCCATGCTTCGTACGATGCGTGTGAAAATGCTCGTTACCACAGTGCTCACCGCCGTGTGCAGCATCCCGATGTTGGGCATTTTATTTTCCCGCGCCGGCAGCAGTTTGGGCCATGGCACCTGGGTGGATGTGCCGGGGTGGGAAGAACCCTACAACATGGTGATGCGCTGGAGCAACGCACCGGTGGTTGCGGTGATCTTCCTGGCCTTGATCAGCTTGGCCCTTGCCCGTGGCAGGATGCGGCACATGGCCATCCCGCTGCTCTGGTGCGGTCTACCGCTCATCGGAATGTTCATTGTCTCCTTCCTCTTCCCCATATATCTGGACCGATATCTGTTCTTCGCCTCCATCGGCTTTTATCTGTTGGTGGCATTAGCGGCGGCGGTGCTGATCCCCAACAAGAAACTGGGCTGGATGGTGCCGCTTGGATGCGTATTGGGCATGGCGATCACCTTTTTCCCATGGAAAAGCAATAGGCTTCATCCCTCACAGGTGGTGGCCCAAGTGGAGGAATGGAAGGTCGGCCCCACGGCGGTCATTCTCCAGCCTGCCTGGTACGACCTGACCTACGCATGGGCGTCCGATCCTGCGCTCTTCCAAGGTGCCGCCCCGGTGGAGATGGCTATGCGGGCACATGAGATCTTCCCGATCACCGGATCGAAGATGCCGCTATTGGACACCGCCACCACCACCGTGATCCACATTGACGCCTGGGCGGCGCTCACCGACCCCGGACACAACATACTGAACAGGCTACGGTCGCGGTTCCTTCAGGTGGATTCCGCGGAAGCCGACAGAAAGGTGATCGTGCGGCGCTTCCGCCATCGCTGAACCGGACCTGCAATGCCGCCGTTCAACTCACAGTATCGACCATTGGTGGAAAACCTGAGCAACGGAGCTGTTCGGTTCTACTTTCGTACTATGAAAACCACCATCCTTGCCCTTCCCGCTGTCGCAGCGATCGCATTGGCCTGTGCCTGCTCCACTCCCGAAAAGCAGTCCGAAAAATCGGTCCTTCAGCCACCGCCCACCATCACGGTGAAGGACTTCTTCAGGAACCCGGAAAAGGCCGGTTTCCGCATCAGCCCTGACGGCAACTACTTCAGCTATCGCGCACCGTGGCACGGACGCATGAACATCTTTGTCCAACCCGTAGCGGGAGGCGACGCCGTGCAAGTGACGCACGACACCATCCGTGACGTGGGCGGCTACTTCTGGAAAGGTGACCGGCTGCTCTATGCCCGCGACATCAATGGCGACGAGAACATGATCGTCTTCAGCGCCAGCATGGACGGCAAGGACGTGAAGGCCATTTCGCCTGAAAAAGGCGTGCGGGCCGGCGTGATGGACGACCTGCACAACATACCGGGGATGGAAAAGAGCGTGATCCTGCAGATGAACAAGCGCAATCCGCAGGTGTTCGACCCCTATCTGGTGAACATCGAGACCGGCGCGACCAAGGCGCTTTACGACAACAAGGAGAATTTTGAGAACTGGGTAACGGACCACACCGGCACCATCCGCATTGCAACGAAAACGGATGGCACGGACCAAGTGATGTTTTACCGCGCCACGGAGAAAGATCCGTTCAAGGAGATCATGCGCACTGGCTTCAAGGACAGCTTCAACCCCCTGTTCTTCACCTTCGACAATAAGAACATCTACGCCAGCAGCAACCTGAACGGGCGCGACAAAAGTGCCATCGTGGAATGGGACATCGACGGTAAAAAAGAAGTGCAGGAGATCTATGCCAACCCGGATTTTGACGTTGACGGTCTGGACTATAGCCGCAAGCGGAACGTGCTCACCATGGTCACCTGGACCGGGGAAAAGAGCGAGCGCAAGATCCTGGACCCGGAGACCCAAGCGATGTATGACAAGCTGGGCACTCAGATGAAGGGCTACGAATACTGGATCTATGGCGAGAACGACAACGAGGACAAGTTCATGGTATGGCAAGGAAACGACCGCATGCCCGGTAAATACTTCTACTATGACGCGGCAACGGGCCAAGCCAAGGAGATGGCCACCATATATCCGTGGTTGAAGGAAGATGACCTGGCGGAAATGAAGCCGATCAGTTACCAAAGCCGCGATGGGCTGACCATACACGGCTACCTCACCCTGCCCAAAGGCCGTGAGGCAAAGGACCTGCCCGTGGTGATCAACCCGCACGGCGGCCCATGGGCACGTGACGATTGGGGGTACAACTCCGAGGCACAGATGTTGGCCAACCGCGGCTATGCGGTATTGCAGATGAATTTCCGCGGCAGCACGGGCTATGGGCGCAAATTCTGGGAAGCCAGCTTCAAGGAATGGGGCAAGACCATGCAGAACGACATTTCGGACGGCGTGGAATGGTTAGTGAAGCAGGGCATCGCCGACCCCGAGCGCGTGGCGATCTATGGCGGCAGTTACGGCGGCTACGCCACGTTGGCGGGCATCACCTTCACCCCGGAGCTGTATGCCTGCGCAGTAGACTATGTGGGCGTGAGCAACCTGTTCACCTTCATGCAGACCGTGCCGCCGTATTGGGAGCCGTTCAAGAAGATGATGTACGAAATGGTGGGCGACCCCAAGGCGGACAGCCTGATGATGCGGGATGCCTCGCCGGTATTCCATGCGGACCGGATCGTTTGCCCGCTCTTTATCGCCCAAGGCGCGCACGACCCGCGTGTGAACAAGGACGAAAGCGACCAGATGGTGGCCGCATTGAAAGCACGCGGCGTGGAAGTGGAATACATGGTGAAGGACAATGAAGGCCACGGCTTCCACAACGAGGAGAACCGCTTGGACTTCTACAACGCCATGGACAAATTTCTGGACGCGCATATCGGCAACGGCTACAAGCCGAAGGAAGCGGAACTGAAAAAGTAGCCCCCGTTCCCCTGAAGCAGAAGCAGGTGCCCGGAATGTCCGGGTGCCTGCTTCACTTCGGGTCAGTCGGTCCGCCTGTCCCGCCCTCTGAGCCTCCACCCAATTCCTCAGGCACCAAAAACGACTTCAGGTGCGTCATCCAAGCACACCCGTCCAAGTAAGGGCGGATCGCGTACATTTCCGCACCCCATTGCCGCCCATGCTCAAATTCCCAGTCTTTCTCGCCACATTGGCCGTGTTGCCCGTATCCGCCCAAGTGGTGATCAACGAGGTGAGCGCCTCTAACTTGAACGGCACGACCGACAGCTTCGGGGGCCGCGAGGACTGGGTGGAACTGTACAACACCACCGCGGCGGCAGTGGACCTGAGCGGCTGGTACGTCAGCAACAAAGTGAACGACCCCACCAAATGGGCCTTCCCCGCCGGGTCATCCATCCCTGCGAACGGCAGGCTGATGATATTCTGCACCAAGCGGAACACGGTGGTCGGCGCGGAATACCATACGAGCTTCAAACTGAACCAGACGGACGACGACCACGTGGTTCTTTCCGATCCTTCCGCCACCATCATCGACGATGTGGCCTTGGACCCGCCGACCAAAAGCGACAACAGCAGAGGACGCACAACGGATGGTGCCGCCACGTGGTCGCTCTTCCTCACCCCGACGCCGAATGCCCCCAATGCCGGGGATTCACCTGAATATGCGCCCCGACCGCAACTATCCCCAGCAGCGGGATTTTATGGAGGTGCCACGAACGTATCAATCTCCACTACGGACCCCAACAGCACGATCCGCTACACCTTGGACGGCAGTGAACCCACAGCCGCCTCCCCGGCCTATGCCGCCCCCGTTCCGATAGCGGCCACCACGGTCGTCCGTGCAGCCAGCTTCAGCTCCACGCCCGGGGTCCCCCCTAGCTTCATGGAAACCAACACCTATTTCATCAATAGCGCGCACACCACCGCCGTGCTCAGCGTGGCAGGAGACCAAGTGGACGAACTGTTGAACGGGAACGGAGGTCTTCAACCCTATGGATCCTTCGAATATTTCGGGCCGGACGGGCAGCTCCGCGATGAAGCCACGGGCGAGTTCAATGAGCACGGTAACGATTCCTGGGCATACGGTCAGCGAGGGTTCGACTACATCACCAGGGACCAGACCGGTTACAACGACGCGATCCACTATCCGATCTTCAATGCTTCCAACAGGGGCAAGTACCAGCGGCTCATCATCAAAGCCTCCGCGAACGACAACTACCCCTTTGAGACCGGCGGTGCCTATATCCGTGATGCCTATGTGCATAGCCTGGCCCAAGCAGGCGGCCTGAAATTGGACGTACGCACCTACGAACCCTGTGTGCTTTATGTGAACGGCCAATACTGGGGCTTATATGAGATCCGGGAGAAGTGTGACGACCATGACTATACCAAGAAATACTACGATCAGGACGAATACGACCTGCAATACTTAAAGACCTGGGGTGGCACCTGGAGCGAGTACGGGGGGGGGCAGGCGCAATCGGACTGGAACGCATTGCGGACGTACATCATGTCCAACGACATGGGCGACCCAACGGCCTTTGACTATGTCAACAGTCAGTTCAACTGGAAAAGCTTGGTAGACTATGTGGTGCTGAACAGCTACACCGTATGCACCGACTGGCTGAACTGGAACACCGCATGGTGGCGCGGTTTCAATCCGGACGGTGAGCATAAGAAGTGGGGCTATACCCTATGGGACAACGATGCCACTTTCGGCCATTACATCAACTACACCAACGTTCCCGACCAGTCGCCCGCAGCGGACCCGTGCAATGCGGAGGCACTCCCGGACCCCGGCGGACAGGGGCATGTGCCCATCTTACTGAAGTTGATGGACGAGAACCCGATGGTGCACGACTATTACGTGAACCGCTATATCGATCTGGGCAACACCACTTTCAGTTGCCAATTCATGCTGCCCTACTTGGACAGCCTGATCGCCTTGATCACCCCGGAAATGCCGGGGCAGGTCGCGCGCTGGGGAGGCACCGTAGCGGAATGGGAGGGCAATGTGCAGAACATGCGGGCCTTCATAACCGCACGCTGTACCGACATCCAGCAAGGTCTGGTGGATTGCTACGAACTGGAAGGTCCGGACAGCGTTGTATTTCTGGTGGAGCCGCCCCTCAGTGGCAACATCAGGATCAACTCGGTCTCGCCAAGCACCTATCCGTACAGCGGACTGTACTATGGCGGGATCGCCACCACCCTAGAGGCAACGTCGGAACCCGACTGGGTATTCGACCATTGGGAGACCATCCACGTGAATCCCGCTCCGTCCTTGACCGATTCGCTGGTGACCATCAATTTCTCGGGCACCGATACGGTGATCGCCCACTTTGCCCCGCCGATCAAATATCCGGTGGTGTTGATGTCGGACCCGCCCAACACGGCCTCCATCCTGTACAATGACGACCTCTACTCCTCTCTGCCCGCCACTGTGCAACGGATCCCCGAATCGATAGATACCCTCACGGTGATCCCGGCGATGTATTATACCTTCCTCTACTGGGAATTCAAATACAACACGCCGAACCAGAACGACACCACGATGAAGACGATCCCGGTGACGATCTTTTATCCGGATACCATCATCGCCCATATGGAGGCACAGGATTATGTGTACTACGGGGCGAACGCGTTCACGCCCAATGGTGACGGCATCAACGACACATGGCGCCCGTGGAACAATGTGGTGGACCTGGACAGCTATGAACTGCAGATATTCGATCGTTGGGGCCGTGAGCTTTTCATCACGGACGATCCCTACAAGGAATGGGACGGTACGGCCGGTGGGAAGCCGGTCCCTCTCGGGGTCTATGCATACCGCGCGAAGATGTTGGACGCCATCACCAAGGATGAGCATAAGGTGAGCGGGCATGTGACAGTGGTGCCTTGAATCCCGCGTCTCGGTCCGGGATCCCGTGACCTTCATGGATGGTGACATCCATAGTACCTTCCGCTCCATTCCCATGTCCAAGCGGCCGGTGCTCAACTTTTTATTGCTTGCCTTCAGCATAAGCTGGGGCATCTTTGCGGTAGCCAAGTGGGGGATCGGTGTTTCAAGTACCATTGGCTGGACCCTGACCTCTTCCTTGTTCATGTTCGGCCCGGCTTTGGCAGCATTGGCCTTCCGGCGGGACCATGGGGTAAGTTGGAAAGATCTGGGCGTGAAGCGCACCGGCATCCGCTGGAAATGGATAGGCTTCGCCGTGCTGATCGCCATGGCCTTGCCACCATTGACCTTAGCCTTCAACTGGCTTCTGGGCGATGTCTTTCAGATCAACGGGTTCGGGCATAGCTCGCTGACCAAGGACATGGTGCTGAACACCGTCCGCGAAAAATTGGTGGCGGCCGGGGTCGGCCCCACTGAAATGGGTAGCACAATGGAACGCCTCGGATCCATGCCCCTTAACGGCGTAGCGATCCTGATGATCGCACTGATCGCCGGTGCGATCGCAGGGTGTACGGTGAATTTCCTCTTCGCCATGGGCGAGGAACTCGGATGGCGGGGCCTGCTCTTCCACCACACGCGACGTTGGGGTCTCTGGAAGCATGTCGGCTTCACAGGCGTCTTTTGGGGCCTGTGGCATGCACCGCTCATACTCGAAGGTCACAACTATCCCGACCATCCAGTTGCCGGTGTCTTCTTCATGTGTGTACTGACCACTGCGTTGGCGTTGCCCCTGGCCTGGGTCCGTTTTCGGAGCGGCTGTGTCTGGTCGGCCGGGGTGCTGCATGGAACGGTGAACGGCGTTGCCGGCGCGGGCATGCTTTTCACCCGGGACGGATCGAGCCTGTTGGGAGGCGCGGTAGGTGTTTCAGCCGTTCTTGGTCTGGCCATCATCGGTGGCTTGCTGTTCATCTTCGACCCTTCCTTGCGCAGGGAATTCAACCCAGGATGAAGGTGTTGCTCTGGACCATACCGCTCTTCATGGCATGCGGAGGCACCACCTCGCAGCAAGTGGTCAAAGACCATGGCGGGCATGTCCGCGCCTTGGTGACCCGCGTGAACGGCAAGAAGGACGGGGCCGTGCGCTTTTTTGCGGCCGACGGCATTGTACAGACCACCGGGATTTATGCAGGTGACAGCAGGCACGGCACGTGGACCTCGTTCGATCCCCACGGGGACACGCTGGCGATCGTCAATTACGACCGGGGAAGAAAAGATGGACTTCAGGCCTATTGGGCCCCGAACGGCCAATTGCTTCGTTTGGAACGGTTTACACGGGGGGAACCCAATGGCCCGCTCTATCGCTTCTTCTCCGATGGAACGCCCCGCCAGATCACATGGTACGAGCATAGCATCCCCACGGGCACATACATGGAATGGTACAAGAGCGATAGTACGGAAACCGGGATCACCATGGGCCGGTTCATGGACGGAAAGCGCTCGGGCACCTGGACCTGGCTCTATGGAAATCGCCGGGTGAAAACACAAGGGGCATACAGCAATGGGAAGAAGATCGGTCTTTGGCGGAATTGGGACCCTCAGGGCCATGCCACCGGAAGCGAGGACTTCGGTCCGCCTTGATCGCGGGCCTATCCTTGCCCACGCTGAAAATAGCTGGACTCAATTTGGTTTACGGAAGAACCTTCCCGGGGTTCATGATACCCTTGGGATCAAAAAGTTGTTTGATGCCACGCATCAGGTCGAGTTGGACGGCATTGAACGCGATGTCCATGTAGGGCCGCTGCACCAGCCCGATACCGTGCTCGCCACTGAGTGTACCGCCCAAGGAAACGGTGAACTCAAAGATCTCGCGGACGGCCTTGGGAAGTTCATCCCTCCAAGCTGCATCGGACATATCGCCTTTGATGATATTGACGTGCAGATTGCCATCGCCCGCGTGGCCGTAGCATACGCTTTTAAAGCCGTACTTTCCTCCCACTTGTTTCACCTTCGCCAATAGATCCGGCAGTTCGTAGCGCGGCACCACGGTGTCCTCCTCCTTGTACACGCTGTTGCTCTTCACAGCCTCACCCACACGGCGCCGCAACATCCAGAGTGCATCCTTTTCAGCGTTCGTTTCCGCAAAGAGCACCTCCTGGCACTCAAACTGCTCCATCACGCCTAGGATGGTCTCGCATTCACGCATCAGCACGTCGCCGTGGTTTCCGTCCACCTCGATCAACAAGTGGGCAGCGGTGTCATCGGCAATGGTGAGGTGTACCCCCTCCACGAAACGTAACGTCCAGTCGATCGCGTCACGCTCCATGAACTCCAGCGCACTGGGGGTGATGCCCGCGCGGAACACGGCGCTCACCGCCTCACAGGCTTTATGCGCATCGCGGAACGGCACGAGCATGAGCCGGGTCTCCTTCGGCATCGGCACCAAGCGCAGCACTGCTTTGGTGATGACCCCAAGGGTGCCTTCACTGCCCACGAACAGCCGCGTGAGGTCATAACCGGTGCTGTTTTTCAAGGTGTTCGCACCGGTCCAGATCACTTCGCCATTGGGCAGCACCACCTCCAGGTTCAGCACGAAATCGCGCGTTACCCCGTACTTCACGGCCCTTGGCCCGCCCGCGTTCTCAGCCAGATTTCCACCGATGCTACAGCTCCCACGACTGCTCGGATCGGGTGCGTAATACAAGCCCTTGGCGGCCACCGCTTCCTGGAGCACTTGTGTGATCACACCGGGTTCCACCGTCACTTGCAGGTTGCGCTCATCGATGTCCACTATCCCGTTCATCCGGTCCAGCGCCAGACCGACGCCTCCGTGTACGCACAAGGCTCCGCCGCTGAGGCCGGTGCGCGCGCCGATGGGTGTGATGGGCACGCCATATTGGGCACAAAGGCGCACCACCTCGGCAACCTCTCCGGTGTTGCGCGGCCGCACGACCACCTGAGGTGGGAAGCTCAGGTCCTCGGTCTCGTCATGCCCGTAATGAAGCAATTCCTCTTCGGCAACAAGTACCGCATCCGGCGGAAAGGCCTCGCGCAGTGCGTTGATGAACGGGGACGGCAGCTCCGGTCTGGATCGTTGTGATGGCATTCCCATGCGCGCAAAGTTCGGTGCGAACGGAAAAAGTCGTGCATCCCTTCCCCGGCCCAGGCGGTGATCATTGGAAGAGGACCGCTTTTCCTGTGCATCCGAATAGGCAGCATCCGATGTGCTGATAAATATTTTTTATTCTGAGGTCTTGGAAAGAGGGGCACGTGGAAAGATCCTTTACCTTTCACATGGGTTTTCATCCACCTTTCAACCTTGTTCCCATGCGTCGTCAACTTCACTGGTTCCCATTGTGCGTCCTAATCGCCCACGCGACCTTCGTCGATGCACAGAACATCGGCATCAATGTGAGCGGGGCCAACCCTGACGGATCCGCCCTGTTGGACATTGATGCCACAGGCTTGCCGGCAAATGCGATGCGCGGCCTGCTGATCCCGCGCATCGCGTTGACCTCCCGCACCGTGGCCCTGCCGGTGGTGGCACCGGCCGCATCGCTGGTGATCTACAATACGGCCACCACAGGGGCGGTACCGAACAACGTGGCCCCGGGCTACTATTACTGGAACGGTGCCACCGAGTGGCTGCGGATGTTCAGCGGGAACGACGCGTGGAGCACCACGGGCAACAATGGCACCACGGCCGGCACCAATTTCATCGGGACGATCGATGCCAAGGACTTTGTGGTGAAGACCGGAGGGAGCGCGGCAGGGAATGAGCGGATGCGGGTGCTTTCAGGTGGCCAGATAGTGGTGAACAAAGCGACCGCCGCTGTGGGTGATGTGTTCAGTGTGTATGCGAACAACACTGGGGGTCTTAATAATGGTGTCGGTTCTTTCGCCATTAACGGATACACTTTTGACGGATATGGGGTTTATGGTGAAGCCTCTAATACCGCCGGCATAGGTGTAGTAGGCCTCAACGGAAGTACCACTGGTGGTTCCTTCGCGATGTGGGGAGAAGCGGCTTCCAGCAACGGCCGTGGCGTTATGGGAATGTCAAACTCCGGGGCATATGCAGTACCGAACGGGACAAATGCGATCGGCGTCCAAGGGCAGGTCAACGGCACCTTGGCTAGCACTGGCCAAGCGATCGGGGTTTGGGGCATAACCGCTGGCACCATGACAACGGGTGATGCCAACGGTGTATGGGGCCAAACCGCTTCGAACGACGGGACCGGTGTGGTCGGGATCGCCAACAGCATTGCGGCCGGCGGCCAACCTGAAGGTGTTTACGCCGCCGCCAACAACGCCACCGGTTTCGGCTTGGACGCCAGGAATGGCAACAGCACCGGAACGGGGCTGATCGCCACGGGCAACAATGTTGCCGGGACCTACCTCACGGGTGGGTCCGGCGCGGCTTTCAATGGCTCCACGATAGGGGCCTTCGGCTATGGCCTGACCGTCGCCTCGGGAACAGGCTTGGTCGGTGCCGGCAATAACGGCGGAATCCTCACCCCTGCCAAGGGATGTGGGGTAGCAGGCACCGGAAAGCAATACGGCGTAGTGGGTTTTGCAACGACAACGGTGAACACCAATCCGAACAGTAATAGTGCCGCAAATGGCAACAATGCCTCCTGCGGCGGTTATTTTGAGGTTCAGAACGGAGGTACGGCACAGACATGGGCATATGTCGGTGTCCGGGACAACACTGCCGTGCTGCGAAAGATCATCGGGCCTGGAACGGTCAACACCATTGTGCATGACTTAAATGGTGATCGCGTTGCGCTTTCCTGTCCCGAAGCACCGGAGAACTTGTTCCAGGATTACGGGTCGGGCCGTTTGGTAAATGGAAAAGCACATATCGAGCTGGATCCCGTCCTTGCGAAGAACATTGTAGTGGACGATCGACATCCACTTCGCGTATTCATTCAACCGGAAGGAGATTGCAAAGGTGTATACGTCAGCAACAAAACGGGTACGGGCTTCGAGGTGGTCGAACTGTCCAACGGGCATTCCAATGTTTCCTTCAGCTATACCGTGGTGGCGAACCGGGCGGACGAGGTTTTGCCGGATGGATCGATATCGCGCTATTCCGCGGAACGCTTTCCGCCTGCCCCGGGTCCCATTGAGTCCGTAGCTCTGGGAACCCGTAAAGCTAAAAGCCGCCCTTTGGTCGGCGTTCAGGGGGCTTCCGGCAGAACTTCGCGGGAGATCCCTATGAAACCATAGGTTCGATATCGAGTGTACCGGGCAGCTTGTTGCCGAGGAAAAGCGGGCACGGCGAACCCATTTACGGACGGCGATTCACCGCTGCGAACGCGTGAACACCACCGCCCCGTCGCACCGGTCCATTTCGGTCCAGAACCGTGATCGGCGCAAGGTGTCCAGTGCGACAGTGAATTCGTCCACGGACAGGGGGTATGGCTCTTCCTTGGTGGCCAATGCGATCACGTCGGCATCGCCAAGTATCGGGAATTGATACAGGTTCCGGTGTACAACAAGGTGCGGCACGAATGCTGCGGATGCGGAAACGGAGGCGTTGGCGGGAATGCGCTGAAGCAATTGACGCACGGCCGCAGCATCATAGCCCCGCACATAATGCTCCGCATGGTAGATCCGCTGCTTGGCCCGGTTCTCTTTGTAGACGCTCGCATCCAGGATCCGAACAGTGACCCCCAAGGAAAGCACCGTGGCGATCACCGCGATGACCTTTCCCCTTCGGGAATTCCGGAGCGACAGCGCCCAAGAGAATACGGCCAGGGTGCAAAGCGGGGCGAATTCCACGGAATAATGGCCCAGCACGCCCCATTGTGCAGGCCCGGCATGCAGGAGCTTTTGAAGCAGCAAAGGCACGGCCATCAACAGGATCCACGGCCGCATTAGCATGGCCCATCCACCTGCGAGGAAAAGCAGCACGAGCATTTCGATCTTTATCGCCCGCCCCCCGGGCACGCTACCTCCGTCCAGCAGGGCTTGGAACACCTGTATGGGATGTATGGCCATGTAACCCAGCGCATCGATAGGTCCATCACCTAGCGCAGGGTACTTCCAACCGGCGTAGTGCGCCCCATCGGAAAGTGCCGGCATCACAACGCCGATCACCACCGCGCTCCACATCAGGGCGAGCACGGCCTGCCAAGCCAAAAGCTTCCGCAAGGCGGGGTTCTTCCGCTCATGGAGCAGGAAACCCAGCACCACGAAACACAGCCAGATGCCCATGTTCTCCTTGGCCGAAAGCATGAAAAGCAGCAGTAACCAAGCTTCAGTGCTCCGGCGCTTGTGAAGTGCGAGACCATACCACGGGATCGCCATTGCCGCGACCACGTTGCTATGAAAGTCGAACGTGAACGCGCCGTAGATGCCGAAGAACGCAAGGAAATGGATCAATCCCAAGTTGGCGATCACCGGTGTCGCGCCCAACTCCCGGAGCCACCGCCAAATGCCCCAGCCACCTACAAGAACTGCGATCCATTGCACGATCAACAAGCTCCACTGCCCGAACAACCAGGTAAGCGGCGACCACAGCATGAGGTGCAGGTCGAAGTGGTCAGCGAGCAACGGTTGCGAAGTGCCGAGAAAGAGCATGCAATCCGCCATGCGGCCGTGCGCATATGCGAAGGCCGCATGCGTGTACAAGCCGAGGTCCAAGGCATACGTCCGGAAGAAAAGCTGGTTCGGCACGAAAATGAGCGCGTAGACAATGGCAAAAAGCACCAAGACCATAAGCGGCACCCGGCGAATGGGCGCAATGGTGATTCCGATTCTGCCGTCCTTATGCATGGGTGCAAATTAGGCTGCGGGAAACCGCTTGCACGCGATCTCACAACTGAACGATGAACCCAAGGAAATGGAACGCCCGTTCACTTTCATCCCGCCCCGTACATTGGCCGTTCAATCCCTCCGCATGAACAAGCTCATTGCCGCAGCCTTATTCGTCCTGCTTTCCGCACCGGTCACCCTCGCCCAAAAAGATCTCACCAACCAGGCCATCTGGTACAGCAACACGTTCAGTGGTGACGGGCTGAGCAGCCTCATCAGCATGCAGGATGGCACCCATTACAGCACCTTGGAGGCCGGAGAAGCTGGGGCCGAGGTGAACGCCTACGACTACCGTACCGGAGAAAAGACACAAACCATCCTACGAGGCCAGGACCTCATACTTCCGGGATCCTCCAAGCCATTGGATATGGAGGACTATGCCTTCAGCGGCGACGAGCGGAAGATGATGGTGCGCACGGACATGGAACTGTTGTACCGCTATAGCTATTATGCATACAACTACGTGTACGACCGTGCCACAAAAACGGTGAAACCCTTGACCGATCCGGGGAAGAGCAAACAGCGCTTAGCCACTTTCAGCCCGGACGGCTCGCACGCGGCATTTATGCGGGACAACAACTTGTTCACGGTCGATCTCGCCACCATGCAGGAGACGCCTATCACCATGGACGGCGAATGGAACAAGGTGCTCAACGGCGCGCCGGACTGGGTGTACGAGGAGGAATTCGAATTCACGCAGGGCTACGAATGGAGCCCGGACGGAACGAAGATCCTTTATCTGCGAAGCGATGAGAGCGCCGTGAAGGAATATGACCTCGCCCTGTACAAGGAGCAACTCTACCCGAGTGAATACAGCTTCAAGTATCCCAAGGCCGGCGAGACCAACAGCACGGTGAGCCTGCACGTGTATGACCTCAATTCACATAGCACTTGCACCGTTCCATTCGGCACTACGGACACGGACATCTATCTGCCCCGTTTTGGCTTCACAGGTACCAGTACCGTATGGTTCATGCGCATGAACCGCTTGCAGAACGAGAAACTCATTTTCACCAGCGATGTCTCCGACGTGAAGTCGGCCGGACAGCCGAAGCCGATCTACAAAGAGACCAGCCCCACCTATATCGAGGTAACCGATGATCTGCACTTCCTGAAGGACGGCAGCTTCATCCTCACCAATGAGCAGGACGGCTGGAACCACATCGTGTGGAACAGCGCCGACGGCAAGACCCAGCGTGTCCTCACACCGGGCAATTACGATGTGCTCTCAGTCATAGGTGCCGACGAAAAAGGCAAGCGTGTGCTGTTCACCGCTAGTAAGATCGATCCCACGCAGCAGGAGGTCTGGTCGGTGGGGCTCACCGGTAAAAGCCTGAAGCAGCTTTCCCCTGCAGGCGGCGTGAACGACGCGGACTTCAGTTCCGGTTTCAAGTACTTCATCAACACCCGGAGCACGGCCAATGACCCGGGTACGATCGCGCTGTACACGGGCAATGGCAAGCTCGTGAAGACCTTGAAGGACAATTCCAAGCTGAAGGAAAACCTGAAGGAATACGGGCTGCAGCCGAAGGAATTCATCACCATCGCCATTGGTGATGGCGTGGTGCTGAACGCCTGGATGATCAAGCCGCCGGGCTTCGATGCCACGAAGAAGTACCCGGTGTTCATGACCCAGTACAGCGGCCCGAACGACAACCAGGTGCTGGACCAATGGGGCGGGCGGAACCTGCTCTGGCACGAGCTGCTGGCGCAGAAGGGCTACATCGTGGTCTGCGCGGACCCGCGCGGCACGGGCCATCGCGGTCGGGACTTCCGGCACATGACGTATGGGCAGTTAGGCAAGTTTGAAACGGAGGACCAGATCGGTGTTGCGAATTGGCTCGGCGCATTGCCTTACGTGGACGCCTCGCGCATCGGCATCCAAGGCTGGAGCTACGGCGGCTATATGAGCTCGCTTTGCATCACCAAAGGCGCAGGCACCTTCAAGGCCGCGATCGCCGTGGCCCCGGTGACCAACTGGCGCTACTACGACAGCATATACACGGAGCGCTACATGGGCCTGCCGAAGGACAACGCCAGCGGTTACGACGACAACAGCCCCATCAACCATGTGGACGAGCTGAAAGGGAACTTCCTATTGATCCACGGCCTAGCGGACGACAACGTCCATTTCCAGAACAGTGCCGAAATGACCACCGCACTGGTGAAGGCCAATAAGCAGTTCGACATGATGATGTATCCGGACAAGAACCACGGCATTTATGGAGGCACCACGCGGATGCAGCTTTATACAAAAATGACGGACTTTTTACTGGAGAAACTGTAGGTGATCGGTGGATGGTGATCAGTGATCGGACAACTGCCGTCCGACTGCCACTGCGAACGCTGTTCAGGCGAGGTCGGCTTGACAACTGACAACGAACAACTAACAACTGATCCAACTATCTTGGCCCGCCTCTAAACCACCGCACATGCCACAAACCGCTCCGCCGCACATAGAGTCCAGCGCCAACGAATCGCACCCGAAAGGGCTGTACCTGCTCTTCTTCACGGAAATGTGGGAGCGGTTCAGCTATTACGGGATGCGGGCCATCTTCATCCTGTTCATGACCAAGGCGCTGTTCATGGGCAACGCCGAAGCCTCCAATGTTTACGGAAGCTTTACAGGTCTTGTGTACCTCACGCCTTTGTTGGGGGGCTACATCAGCGACCGGTTCTGGGGTAATCGACGAAGTATTTTGGTAGGGGGCATATTGATGGCCTTGGGGCAGTTCCTGCTCTTCTTCAGCGGCAGCTTGGTGACAGAGGCCGCGCAAAGCGCCACCAGCATCAGTGCCATGTGGGCGGGCCTTACCCTGCTCATCATCGGCAACGGTTTCTTCAAGCCGAACATCAGCACCATGGTGGGCCAGCTCTACCCACCGAACGACCGTCGCATTGACGGGGCCTTCACCATCTTCTATATGGGCATCAACCTCGGCGCGCTCTTTTCCCCATTGATCTGCGGCGGCTTGGGCGACACCGGCAGCATCTTCGATTTCAAGTGGGGCTTTCTTGCGGCCGGCGTCGGCATGGTGATCAGCACCATCACCTTCGAGCTCTTGAAGAATAAATACCTCGTTGACGCCAAAGGCGGGCACATCGGCATGCCGAAGCAGAAGTTGGACATGAAGACCGTGGCTACCATCCTCGGTTCCGTGGCCCTGATGTTCGTGCTCCTGAACTTCAAGACATGGTTTAAGACGGACATCGACCTGATCGGCTTCCTTATCTACGGTGCCATGATCGCCATGCCGATCGTCATCTTCAGCGATAAGAAGCTGGTGCATGAGGAGAAACAGCGCATCAGCGTGATCTTCATCCTGGCCTTCTTCGTGATCTTCTTCTGGGCTTGCTTTGAGCAGGCGGGGGCGTCATTGACTCTTTTTGCAGACACACAGACCGAACGCCACATCGGCGGCTGGGAGATGCCTGCGAGCTATTTCCAAAGCGTGAACCCGGCATTGATCATCCTGCTGGCACCGCTCTTCAGCATACTGTGGGGCTGGTTGGGCAAGCGCGGCTGGGAGCCTTCCTCCCCGTTGAAGATGTCGATGGGTTTAGGTCTGCTAGCACTGGGCTACGTGGTGATCGCATTCGGTGTTCATGGCGTGGACCCGGCCGCGAAGATCAGCATGTGGTGGTTGATCACGCTGTACGGCTTGCACACCATGGGCGAACTGTGCCTCTCACCCATCGGCCTCAGCATGGTGAGCAAGCTCGCGCCACTGCGTCTTTCATCGCTACTGATGGGCACGTGGTTCCTCGCGAACGCGGCGGCCAACAAATTCGCCGGCACGCTCAGCGCCTTGATCCCGCCCGGAGCGGGCGAAGCACCGGTCACCGCTGAAACCGTATTCCCAAAGTTCCTTGGTTTCACCATCGACAACCTCTTCCACTTCTTCATCGTGTTCATCGTGTTGAGCGGCAGCGCAGCGGTCCTGTTGTTGGGGATCCATCGCTGGTTGCAGAAGCGCATGCACGGAGTGAATTAAGTCTTGAGTCCGTGAGTCTTGAGTCGTGAGTACGATCGTCCAGTCACCAATCGCCAACCACCATTCACCACCTCAGGTCAGCATGATCTGCGTTCCTAACACCTTGTCATGAGCGGAACCTCCAAGCACCCCAAAGGTCTCTACGTCCTGTTCTTCACCGAGATGTGGGAACGCTTCGGCTATTACCTCATGCTGGGGATCTTCAGCCTGTACATGCTGGATGGATGGGAGAACGGGGGCATGGGCTTCGACGCACTGAAGAAGAGCGACATCTACGGCACCTACCTCGGTCTGGTGTACCTCACGCCTTTTATCGGTGGTTTGCTGGCGGACCGCATCCTCGGCTTCCGGAAGAGCATCATCAGTGGCGGGCTGCTGATGGCCGCAGGTTACCTCACGTTGGCCGTACATGATGTCAACGCCTTCTACATCGGCCTGCTGCTGATCATCATGGGCAACGGCATGTTCAAGCCGAACATCTCCACGTTGGTGGGCAACCTGTACAACGATGACAAGTACCGGGACAACAAGGACGCGGGCTTCAACATCTTTTACATGGGCATCAACATCGGTGCCTTCGTCTGCAATTTCGTGGCGGCCTTCATGCAGATCAACTACGGCTGGGGATACGCCTTTGCGGCGGCAGGCATCGGCATGTTGATCGGTGTGGTGGTCTTCATCAGCGGGAACAAATGGGTGAAGCATGCGGACATCATCAAGCCCTTGGAACCGGGCGACATGAGCACCAGCAAGATCCTGCTGAGCACATTGGTCCCGATGTTCGTCTTTGGCGTGCTGGGCTACCTGATCCCCGGCAACCTGTTGGGCACGGACACCAACGACGCGTTCATCTTCGGCTGCATACCGGTTGTGGCCTTCTTCATCTACCTCTACGTGAAGGCGAACGCCGAGGACAAGCGGCCCATCGGCGCGCTGTTGGCGGTGTTCGGCTGTTTGGTGATCTTCTGGGCGGTGTTCCACCAGAACGGCGATGCGCTCACCGTATGGGCCAAGGACTACACGAACCGGGAAATGCCGATGAGCGTCTCCAACGTGGCGGACAAGATGAACATGGCCGAGACCGTGACGAACAACGGCGCAGAAACCGCACCGAACAGTTCGCAGTACTTCGCCACCATGGCACCGGAGAACGTACCTGCCCAAGGCCAAAGCCTGAAGCTCTATTCCACGCAGCTGTACCAGAGCATCAATCCTTTTTGGGTGGTCTTGCTGACGCCGATCATCGTGGGCTTCTGGGGCTTTATGCGCAGCCGGAAAAGGGAACCAAGCACACCAACCAAGATCGCGATCGGCTTGGTGATCACGGCGCTGTCCGCTTTGGTGATGGTGGGCGCGGTGATGGCGACGAACAATTTGGAGAGCAAAGCCAGTAGCTGGTGGCTGATAGCGAGTTACGGGGTGATCACCGTGGGCGAGTTATGTCTAAGCCCGATGGGCCTCTCCTTAGTGAGCAAACTGAGCCCGCCACGGATCACAGCCTTGATGATGGGCGGCTTCTTCCTGAGCACCTCGGTGGGCAACAAGCTCAGCGGCATGCTCAGCGGCCTCTGGGAAGGCTTTAACGACAAGAGCTACTTCTTCTTGATGAACTTCGGCCTGGCACTTGCTGCCGCGCTGATGCTCTTCTTCATGCTGCGCTGGCTGAAGGCGGTGATGCGGGAGAAGAACATCCACTGACGTGGAATGTTAAATGCAGAATGAAAAATGTAGAATGCTGTATGGGGCCGCAGCACACGCAACCAACCTCTGCAAACACACTTGGGGCAACACCTAGCTCGTAACACGTCAACTCGCGACCCGCAACTCGTTAACACGCAACGCCCAATTGGAATGCGTAAAATTGCCCCGTCGCGCACGGATCCCTTGTTCCGGACCTGACAACTGACAACGAACAACCGACAACTGCCCCCCATGCAGACCCTCCAGGAGATCCGCGACTTCAAAGGCAAGTACCCGCGCCAGCTTTGGTATTTGTTCGGCAGCGAGATGTGGGAGCGCTTCTGCTTCTACGGCATGCGCGGCATGCTCACGGTGTTCATGGTGAGCCAACTGGGCCTGGATGACAAGACAGCTAACCTGCAGTACGGCGCGATCCAGGCGTTCGTGTATGCCTTCACCTTCATCGGTGGGGTGTTCGCGGACAAGATCCTCGGCTTCCAGAAGTCCTTGTTCTGGGGCGCGCTGATGATGATCGCCGGCGGTCTCGTCATCGCGTTCTCACCGGCCGGACTCTTCTACATAGGCACCTGCTTCTTCATCATCGGCACGGGCTTCTTCAAGCCGAACATCAGCACCATGGTGGGGCAGTTGTACCATGAGGACGACCCCCGGCGTGATGCCGGTTTCAGCCTGTTCTATTCAGGCATCAACCTCGGTGCGCTAATGGGCGGTGTCCTGATGATCTGGGTGGGCAAGTACCACAGCTGGCCGCTCGCATTCGGTCTGGTGAGCATCGTGATGACGATCAGCCTCATAAACTTCTTCGTCACCAAGAAAAGCCTGGGGCCCATCGGCCTTTCGCCTTTGCACCCGGACATGCCGGCAAACAAGCGCAAGATGTATGAGATCGCCGTCTATATCGGTTCGCTCATCGCCATTCCCTTCATCCTGATCCTGGTCACCAACACCCACTACACGGACCTGTTCATGTACATCATCGGCCCGGCCACGCTGGTGTATCTGGGTTGGGAAATGCGGAAGTTCAACACGAAGGAGAACAAACGATTGGGCGCAGCGATGGTGTTCATCCTCTTCTCCATCTTGTTCTGGGCCTTCTTCGAGCAGGCGGGCGGGTCGCTGAGCATTTTCGCCTTGAACAACCTCGACCACACGCTGTTCGGCTTCATCCCCATGGACCCGAACGTGATCAACAACAGCTCCAACTCGCTCTTCGTCATCATTTTCGCGCCGCTGGTGGGGCTGCTCTGGCTGTGGCTGAGCAAGCGGAAGTTAGAGCCGAACTCCGTGGTGAAATTTGGTATCGGCTTCCTGCTGTTGGCCGGTGCCTTCTATGCGTTCTATGCCACCATCTTTTTCGCGGACGCGGACGGCATCACCTCATTGGACGTGTTCACCTTGGGTTATTTCATCATCACTTTCGGTGAGTTGAGCCTTTCGCCGATCGGCCTTTCGCTGATGACCAAACTCTCCCCGCAGCCTATCCAAGGCCTGATGATGGGCATGTGGTTCCTGGCCAGCGCTTACGGGCAGTACGTGGCCGGCCTGCTGGGCGCGGGCATGAGCACTGCGGACCCGGACGTCTCCAACCTGTCCAAGCTTGTGGCCTACACCGGTGGCTACCAGCAACTGGCCATTTACGCGCTCATCGCCGGCGTGGTGTTGATCGCGATCTCCCCGGTCGTACGCCGCTTGATGAAAGGCGTCCATTGAACTTGCACCATCCTGGATTTCCGGCACGGTATTGGCCGATCAGCACCCGAAAACATCCCCCGAATGCGCACTTTCCTCTTCTCCCTTTGCTTGACCCCACTGGCCCTTTTTGCTCAGGACCACAGCGATGCCTTGGTGCATTGGACGGATATTGAAACAGCCCAGAAAGCCGCCCAGAAGGACGGCAAGCCCCTGTTGATCGACGTCTACACATCTTGGTGCGGCCCATGCCGGATGTTGGACGCGAACACCTTCCATGATGCACAGACAGCGGAATACATCAACGCCCATTTCCACCCGGTGAAATTCAACGCGGAAGGCGATGGATCCGTCCTGTTCAACGGCAAGACCTACACGAATCCGAGCTATAACCCGGCCATGAAGGGTTCACGGAACGGCACCCATGAGCTCACCATGCAGATCGCCCCGGTGAACGGTCGCGTGGCATACCCCACCATCGTGTACATGGGCAAGGACGGCCAAGTACTGGCACCGGTGCAAGGCTACCATACGCCCGAACAGATCGAGCCGATCCTGATGTACTTCGGTGACAAGCTGAACGAGAAGCAGGAGTTCCCGGAATTCCAGAAGAACTTCAAGAGCCAGCGGAAGTAGTGGGTATCACTCTCTTTCCGCGTGGATCAATGCACGATCTTCCACACGCGCTGGCCTTCTTGACCTTCTCCCCGTAGCAACAAGATGCTGGAAGCGTCAGCGGGAATAGCCATGCTGCATCTTCCCGATCCGTCGGTCGTGGCCTGTTGAACGTTCCTGCCATCGACGGCATACAGCATTAACGTGGATCCCGGGACCAAGCCCACCACCTTGGCGCGACCGGAGACCGCATCCCATTCCATCACAGGAACGGCTCTTTCCCGGAACTGAATGCCCGTGGCTCCGCAGGGCGGCGCATCTCCCGGCTGCGTGATGAAACTTCCGGCCACGGCACTCCAATCTTCCCACGCGCCACCTTGGCCGCTATAGTGGTCGTTCAGGTCGAACCAGTTGGCCCCGTCCGAAAGTCCGGGCACTTTATAGGCCTTCACGGCCATGCCGTTGCGGTCCCATGTGAGCGGCATACTTGCAACGCAACTCTCGGGGGTGGACGGTGATACGCAGTTCATCCGCAGGAAGTAGGCGAACTCTTGGTACTGCGGGTATTCGCCATAGACGTGCGCAATGCCGTCCGGGGCCACGCACACCGCCACATACTCGTTGCAGGCAATACCATAAGCCGCGCTGTCGCCCTGCTGCGCCATGCGGGCGAGGAACGTGAAGTGCCGCCCGCGACGGTCCGGGTTGTCGTAATGCGTGTCCGTGATCGTGTTCGCCATGAAGGGTACTTGCAGGAATGGCGCGCAATCCACCGTCATGTAGGTGTTGAAGGGGTTGCTCAGCGCTTCCGCGGAAGTGACCGATCCATTCTGGGCGCTGAAATAGCAACCACCTAGGATGGCCATGCCCGCGCTGGTGCCGCCGATGGCGATGTGGCGTTGTGAAATAGCATCGTTGATGGCGGCCATCACGGGACTGTTGCGCCAATAGCTCACGTAATTCCATTGGTCGCCGCCCGCGAACCAGATCGCCTCCGCCTTTGAAATGCGCTCCAGCACATACGGATCCGAAGCGGCGGCGGCACCGTTGAACAGGATCGTCTCCACGGAATTCACCCCTCCGAGGTCGCTGTACATGTAATCGTTGTAACCGTCGGAGCCGGAGGCACGGAGTACGAGCACATCACCGCCGTTGGCCCGGTCGAGGAACCATTGCATCGCGGGATCGAACTCACTGGCACCGCCCATCATACAGGTTCCGCCCAGCGGCTCCACGGCAAGATCCGTGGTATTCCCGGTGAACCAGCTGGTGTAGGTCTGGGCTGAAAGCGCCAACCCGAGGAGCGCCACTAAGAGTGAAAATACCGTGCGTGCCATGGCCCGAATATCGGCGATCTACATTTGGGCACATGCGCGGGATCATCTATCTCCTTCTGGTGCTGGCAGCGCCTGCAACAGCCCAGGTCCAAAACTGGGATCCGACGCCCTTCAGCGTCGCCGGGGATATCCGGTTCAATGACGATCTGGACTTCTACCTGAACGGCTATACGAAGGAAGAGATCAAGACCATGCGGGGTGAAGTGAGCATGTGGCGAATGAACTTCGACAAGATGATCCGGGCCACCGTGGCCGACATCCGTGAGTACAGCGAGGGCAGCAACATGGTTCCCACCATGCATGACTTCACGCTTCCGGAAGTTCGAACGGACATTCCCTACCACTTGGCGGCGCACAAGGGTAAGGTCCGGGCGTTCATGTTCGGCAGCATCAGCAATCCGCCTGCCCGCGCGCAACTACCTTTCTGGGACAAGCTGAATGAGAAGTACGACACGGCCCAAGTGGAGCTGTTCGTGATCTATGGCAAGGAACTTCACCCTGGCGACCACAAGAATTACAGTGCGTACCCTGCACCGGAGACGATGGCACAAAAGATGGCGTACGCCACGGAATTCGCGAAGCTCACCAAGCTGCCGGTACTGGTCGATGGCATAGACAATAAAGTGCTGAACGCATACGGCCGCGTGCCGAACGGTGCCTATGTGATCGATGCCGATGGCAAGTTGATCTTCCGCGGTACCTGGGCGGACAGCCGGAAGATCGAGCAGATCTTGGACACCGTGCTCAAGTGGTACGCGGACGGCAGGCCGAAGCTGAAAAGGAAGAGTTGAGTAAAGGACGCGGAGGCGCTGAGGCGCAGAGAATGCGACAGGGAACTGGTTTCGGGTTGCGAGTTGGCGCGTTACCCGTTGTTGATGGAACGCTGATGCGCTTCGCCGAAGCGGCTTCGCTCAGGCGCAGTGCCGCAGATCGGTATGATGTAGGCGGATAAGAGGTGTCGGTGAGGAAGTTCCGTTGTTCGTTACGCGTTGGGGGGTGAGGCCCCTTTCCAATTCCTACCGGGATCCATCTTGTATTCTCCGCGCCTCAGCGCGTCTGCGCCAAAACCCAGCCCCTCCGGCCTCACACCTGCATCAACTTCCAGCGTCCTTGCCGGAAGACGAGAACACAGCAAATGGCCAGCAAGCTTTCACTGGCGGCAATGGCGATAAAAACGCCCTCGGGCGCATTCATCCAACGCGACAGGTACCACGCAAGCGGGATCTCCACAAGCCAGAAACAGACGAGATTGAGCCACACCGGTGTCATTGCATCGCCGGCACCATTGAAGGCTTGCGATAGCACCATCCCATACGCATAGAAGAAGTAGCCGAGGCAAACGATGCGGAGCGCCTGGGTCCCGACCAGCACCACAGCTGGGACCTGGGAAAAGAGTCCCATGGCCCATGGCGCACATGCAATGAACAGCAGCGCCATGCTCACCATGTAGAACATGTTGTAATGGCCGCATAACCATGCGCTCCGCTCAGCCCGGTCCGGGCGCTTGGCACCGAGGTTCTGGCCCACCAGCGTGGAAGCGGCATTGGCGATGCCCCATGCGGGCAGCAGGGCGAACACGATGAGCCTCACCGCGATGGTGTAGCCGGCCACGGCATCATTTCCAAAGCCGGCCACGATGCGGACCAGGAACACCCAGCTGGCCGAAGCGATGAGGAACTGCGCCGTCGCCCCGGCGGATACCCGCATGATGTTCCAAAGCGCGGACCACGCCACTTTCATATGCCTCCGGGCGATCATCACACGGCTCCGGCCATTGAACAGATGCCAACATTGGTACAACACGCCGCATCCCCGCCCGATCACGGTGGCCAAGGCCGCACCGGTGACACCCATTGCGGGGACGGGTCCCAAACCGAAGATCAGCAGGGGGTCGAGCACCATGTTGATGATATTGCCGACCCACAATGACCGCATGGCCAGCGCCGCGTTACCCGCCCCCCGAAAAATCGCATTCATGCCAAAAATGAGCAGGATCACCACGTTGCATCCCAGCATGATCCGCATGAACGGTGTGCCCAATTCCAGGACGCTTGGCGCAGCCCCCATCAACCGGAGCACATCCTGCGCATAGAACAGGCCGGGCAAGGCAAAGAGCGCTCCGATGGCCAAGGCGATAAGGATGCCTTGCACGGCGGCCACATCCGCCCCTTCCCTGTCCTTTTCCCCGGTCCTTCTGGCCACTACCGCCGTGATCCCGGCACCTAAGCCCCAGGCGATGCTATAGATCAACATCATCACCCCTTCGGTAAGGCCCACCACGGCTACCGCCTCCACACCGAGCCGGCTCACGAAGAACACGTCCACCAAGGCGAACAACGACTCCATGGCCATCTCCATCACCATGGGGATACTGAGCAGGACCACGGCGCGCCGCAGCCCCATCGCCGTAAAGTCCTTGTCCCCGCCGGCCAGGGCCTCCCGCAATAGCATGAGCGCCTTTCGCGGTGTTCGATGGTCGGTCATGGCATCAAAGTTGCAACAGCCTCCCTCAACAGTGAAAGAGGTGCAGAGCTGTTAAGGATAGGTTAAAGGCAGTTCCTCCCGAAGCCCTCCCCATAGTTTTGTGCCACAAGAACGAAATCAACCAAAAACGACGAATGAAAAAGCTCATCGCAACACTCGGCCTCAGTGTCCTCGTACTCGGAGCGTTCGCTCAGGAAAACACCACGACCGTCGGTGGCAGCGGCCCCATGATCTCCTTGGACAAGGAGGTGCATGACTACGGCACCATCGACCAAGGTGCCAACGGCACATGCGAGTTCAAAGTGACCAACACCGGCGATCAGCCCTTGATCATCAGCAACTGCAAAGGCAGCTGCGGCTGCACCGTTCCCAAGTGCGATACCGCCCCTATAGCTCCCGGCGCCTCTTCCGTGATCACGGTGAAGTACGCCACCGAGCGCGTCGGCCCGATCAACAAGTCGGTGACCATCACCAGCAACTCCTTGAATTCCCCGACCAAGATCATCCGCATCAAGGGTGAAGTGAAGGCCTCTGCCACTCCGGCCCCGACCTCGCCGGTGAAAGCGACCAGCCCCATGGCACCGACCTCTAACTAAGGTCCTACGGATCGTTGTCGGCAAGGGCCGCCCCTTTGGGCGGCCCTTGTTGCGTTCCGCCGTTCCCCATCAACGATCAGCACCGCCGGGCATCAGGCGCTAAAATCCCCAAAGGCCGCCCAATGAGCGCACCTGTGCGTTAAATTCGCGACATTCAAGATCCAGTCATATTACCGTAAGCAGCAGATGAGCGAGACCGCGAAGATCATTTTAGAGGGCAAGACCTATGAATTCCCCATTGTGGAGGGAAGCGAGGGAGAGAAAGCGATCGACATCAGCAAATTGCGTGCGGAGACGGGGCACATCACCTTGGACTTCGGTTACAAGAATACCGGTGCTACCACCAGCGCGATCACTTTTCTTGATGGAGAAAAGGGGATCCTTCATTACCGGGGTTATCCCATTGAGCAATTGGCTGAGAAGGGGTCATTCCTGGAAGTTTCCTACCTGATCCTCAACGGCGAACTTCCGAACGCCAAGCAATTGGAGGAATTCGAGGGAAACATCCGCTACCATTCGCTGGTGCATGAGGACATGAAGCACGGCTTCCAGTTCTTCCCCAGCAATGCGCATCCCATGGGCATCCTCTCAGCGATGATCAATTCGCTGAGCACCTTCTACCCCAAGAGCCAATCGCCCAACCGGCCCAGCAGGGACGTTGAACGCACGATCTACCGCTTGATCGCGAAGATGCCGACGCTGGCCGCGATCAGCTACAAGAACAACTTGGGGCATCCGTACATGTACCCGGACAACAAGCTGAGCTACGTGGAGAATTTCCTCCACATGATGTACGGGCTGCCCACGGAGGAATACACCGCGGACCCGGTCGTGGTGGACGCCCTGAACAAGCTATTGATCCTGCATGCGGACCACGAGCAGAACTGCAGCGCCAGCACCGTGCGCATGGTTGGCAGTTCACAGGCCAACCTGTACAGCGCCGTTTCCGCAGGCATCGCAGCGCTGTGGGGGCCATTGCACGGCGGGGCCAACCAGGAGGTGATCGAGATGCTGGAGACCATCCGTAACGACGGGGGCAACATCCGGAAGTGGGTGGACAAGGCCAAGGACAAGAACGACCCGTTCCGTCTCTTCGGCTTCGGCCACAGGGTGTACAAGAACTTCGACCCGCGCGCCACCATCATCAAGAAGAGCAGCGACGAACTTCTGCGCAAAATGGGTGTGAAAGATCCAGTTCTCGACATCGCCCGACAACTGGAGGAGATCGCGCTGAAGGACGATTATTTCATCGAACGCAAGCTGTATCCGAACGTTGACTTCTACAGCGGCATCATCTACCGCGCCATCGGCATCCCCACACGGATGTTCACCGTGATGTTCGCCATGGGCCGCTTGCCCGGCTGGATCGCCCAATGGAAGGAAATGGTGGAGAACAAGGAGCCTATCAGCCGTCCGCGCCAGATCTACACCGGTGCGGCCGCACGCGACTATATCCCCATGGCACAGCGCAAGTGAACCGGAGGAAGACAAGGGAACTAGTGCCGCCACGCGCATGAAGTCGCGCATTCCGAACATCCTCATTACTTTGCCCCGGCATAACTTGAACAATGAACACACGCAAGATCATTGGCTACGCGCTTTGGTTATTGGCATTCCTCATTCCTTTCCAATCCTCCATCTTGAGCACCGAGGATGTCGGTGAGGTGAAAGGGCTGGTCAGTTTCGTCGCCTTGGTGACCATGATCTTCATAGGCTATTTCCTCGTGGACGGGGCCAACGCTGCGGATAAGGCCAAGGCCGGGCACGGGCATTAGGTTAACCGATCGTGGGGATGTTCATCTCCACCGGACTTGCATCCCATTTCCGACAGGTGCGGCTAATTGCTCGCACTGCACGCTGCATCCGGCTATATTTGCCGCCCTTCGATGGCGGCTTGATCAAGTAGCCAAAAGGAAATCCCGGAGAGGTGCCAGAGTGGTCGATCGGGTCTGTCTCGAAAACAGAAGTACCCGCAAGGGTACCGGGGGTTCGAATCCCTCCCTCTCCGCCAACGCTGCCCGCGCAGCGGGCGATGCCACAAAGGTCGCGAAGCGGCCGCCGCGTTGAAGCCTCCCCCTCCGGGAAAGCCCGCTTCGGGCAATCCCTCCCTCTCCGCCGATCGGCTCCCGCGAAGCGGGGGCATGGATGCCAAAGGACGCGACCAAGCTCGCTTAGTAAAGCGGCTTTCGGCATTCATGCGGGATCCGCAAAGCAGGTCGCCGATCGAAGCCTCCCACCCTGGGAAAGCGCGTCTCGCGCAATCCCTCCCTCTCCGCAGCACTGCACAATAGCTCGCCCGGCGCGATCCCCAATGGATCTTCACGGCGACCGCCCGCCGCACTACCCGCATGTGCGTTTCCTTTGCGTACCGATGAACCTGACACCGAACCACCGCACGAGCAACTGGTGGATGCTATTGCTCACCCTTGTCGCCTGCACCACTACTCAACCTGCCGTCAGCGGAAGCGAGGAGTACTACTCCCCGCAGGAGTCCCGCAACGACGACCATGTCTACGTGCCCACGGTGCACACGGTGCAATTGTTCAAGAAAGGTTTTGAACTCTCCCCACCGATCCTTGAACTGGGCGGTACGGACCCTTTGATCTTGCGCTTCGACGACTTTTCCCCGGATGCCGAGAACCTTTCCTTCACCGTGGTCCATTGCAACGCCGACTGGCAGCCCAGCGACCTTTCCCCCAGCCAGTACATCAATGGCATGCCGACGGACTTTGTGCCCTCACCCCGCCAAAGCTTCAATACACTTAAACCTTATCTGGAATACGAGCTGGAGTTCCCGAACGAAATGATGCAGCCATCGGTTGCCGGGAATTACATCCTGAAGGTCTATCGGGAGAATGATCAGGACGACCTCATCCTGACCCGGCGCTTCCTGGTCTTCGAGAACCGGGTGCAGATCGATGCGGGTATCGTGCCCACACGTGACATAGAGCAGCGCGACATGGATCAACAACTGGACTTGACGTTGCGATACCCCGGGATCTCCGTGCCGGACCCGTTCACCGACCTGAAAGTGGCCGTGCTCCAGAACATGCGTTGGGACGATGTGCGTACCGGGTTCAAGCCGAAGTTCATCCGCGATTCCGAGCTCATTTACGACCAACCGAAGGAAGGCGTTTTCCCCGGTGGTAACGAATGGCGCGGTGTGGACCTGAAGAGCACCCGCTACTCCACGCTTCGCGTGAACCGGTACATCACCTCACCGGAAGGGCTGGAGGAGGCCATCCTGTTACCGGATGAAAAACGCGAATTCAAGGTCTATCTGGACCTGCCGGACATCAATGGAAAGTACTTGGTGCGCAACGATCTGTACCAAGATGATCCCCTCAGCGCCGATCACATCTATGTGGACTTCACCCTGCCCCGCAGCGCCGAACTGACCGGTGGCGATGTCTATATCTACGGTGCTGTCAGTGACTTCCAGTGCAAGAAGGAGTTCCGCTGCACCTGGGATGCCCATAAGAAGGCCTATACCTTGCGTGTACTGGTGAAGCAGGGTTACTTCGACTATGCCTATGCTTTCTTGCCCACCGGGGCCACGGCACCCGACCTCGCCTTACTGGAGGGATCGCACTTCCAAACGGAGAACGACTACCTCGTGCTGGTCTATGTGCGTGACTATCAACTGCGCTGCGACCGCCTGCTGGGCCTGAGGTTCCTCAATAGCCGGAAAGGCTGAGGTCAGCTCAACGGCGAATGATCACGGCCTTCTTCCGCAGGACCGGAACGTCCACCACGTAGGTGCCCGATGCCAATTCGGTAATGTCCAGCAAGCCATTCGGTGAAAGCGTGCCGCTGGCCACGAGCGTGCCCCTCACATTGAAGACAAGGAAGGGTACCGCGTGCTTCAGTTCCAGATCCAACTTGAGCAATCCGTTCGTCGGATTGGGCCATACCATGAAGGTGCCGTAAGGTGCCGCCTCCGGGACCGCCGTGGTGCAATCCGCGACATCCACCAGCGATACCGTATTGTTGCCGCTGTTGGGCACGCATACGCGGTCGTGGACGGTGTCATAGTCCAGATCGGCCGGATGATCCAGGCCGTTGTCCATCATCAGCACCACTGGCGCTTCGGTAAAGGTGTTCTCATAGCGCGTAAGCTGGTCCGGCTCCCAACTGGCTACAATGATGCGACCTTGGCAGTCCAGCGTTACGCCATCGATGCTGCCGAGGTTGGTGGTATAGCTGCTCAGCTCGGCCCCGCTGTCCCTGTCATAGCTTTTGATCTTGGCATTGCTGCCCCATCCCACCACCCACAGGCGCTCCAAAGCGGGATCCCATACGATCCCGTTCGGCGTGTTCACGGTATTGGCCACCAGTGTGGTGTAGGTCAGTTGCTCCACGTTCACCTTGAAGATCTTTTTGGTGCTGAAATCCGTCGCATATAGAAATGCCCCGTCGGTGGTGATGCCATTGAGAAATGACCCTCCCACGCTGAGGCTGAACACCACCACGCCGTCCACGGTGCTGAATCCGCGGATGGAACCGCCCATGCAGGCAAAAAGCGTATCCCCCTTCAGCTCGATGCCATAAGGCGCCGTCGGCAAATTGCTCGCAAAGGCCGTGACCGTACCGTCATACGCCCGCTGCTTGATGCTGTTGTCGCCTGTATTGCTCACGAAATAGCGCTGACCCTCAGCATCGTGCTCCACGCTCTCTGGTCCGCTGTACTGGGCATTTGCGGAGCAGGAAACGAGCAACAACGCGGGGTAGAAGATCTTCATCAGGCTTTTTCGGTGGCGCAATCTACCGGAACGGTGCTGCTGTGTAAAGTGGACATCAACAGCTTTTCCTCATTTTAATGTGGATGAGCTGGCCCCGATGACGCACAACTCATTGGTCCGGGTGTTAGACTTGCACATACTACTGAACCCAAAATGTCCACCGCCGTCTCCCACGACATCCGCGTAAGCGTGATGGCCCGGTTCGAGGCCGGGCAAAGCGCCCCGACCGAAGGACGCTTCCTGTTCAGCTACCGGATCACCATTGCGAACCGGGGCCAACGCACCGCACAGTTGCTGCGCCGGCACTGGTTCATTTCGGACAGCCTCGCTTCGCCCTGCGAAGTGGAAGGCCCGGGGGTCGTGGGCGCCGTTCCGGTGCTCGAGCCCGGGGAACAGTTCACCTATACAAGCTACTGCGAACTGCACAGCGGCATGGGCCGCATGCGCGGCAGCTATCGGATGCGCCATATGGACGATGGCAGCGAGTTCGACGTGGCCATCCCGGCCTTCGACCTTCGGTTGCCGTACGCGGCGAACTGAGGCAAGGGGTATCTTTGCAGCCGTTTTAAACAGCCACCGATCACTATATTCTTTCCATGAGCAACGCCATCTTCACCCCTCCCGCACCCCACAATGAGCCCGTACTGAGCTATGCACCGGGCAGCCCCGAACGCAAAGCCCTGCAAACGGAGTACGACCGCCGCATCAAGACCACAATCGACGCACCGATGTGGATCGGCGGCAAGGCCGTGGAGACAAAGGACCTGCTGAAGATGAGCCCACCGCACAAACATGCACACAAGCTGGGCATGAGCCACCATGGGGATGCCAAGCACGTGAAAGCCGCGATCGACGCAGCCTTGAAGGCAAAGCGCGACTGGGAGCGCATGCCCTGGGAGGAGCGCGCGGCGATCTACCTGAAGGCCGCCGACCTCATCAGCGGGCCCTACCGCGCCAGCATCAATGCGGCCAGCATGCTCGCGCAAAGCAAGAACTGTTTTCAGGCGGATATCGATGCGGCCTGTGAGTTCGCGGACTTCCTGCGGTTCAATGTGTCCTACATGGTCCAGATCTACCGCGACCAGCCACAGAGCTCCGCCGGCATCTGGAACCGTTTGGAATATCGCCCGCTGGAAGGGTTCGTGTTCGCCCTTTCCCCGTTCAACTTCACCAGCATCGCGGGCAACCTGCCGAGCGCACCCGCGTTGATGGGCAACACCGTAGTGTGGAAATGCGCCAACGCGCAGATCTATTCGGCCCAAGTCATCATGGAGGTCTTCCGATTGGCGGGCATGCCTGACGGGGTGATCAACCTGATCCACGTGGACGGCAAAGTGGTGGGCGATACCATCCTGCGACATAAAGACTTCGCCGGAGTCCATTTCACCGGCAGCACGGGTGTGTTCCGCACCATCTGGGGCGAGATCGGCAACAACATCGCCAACTACCGGAGCTACCCACGGATCGTGGGCGAGACCGGCGGCAAGGACTTCGTGGTGGCGCACCCCAGCGCAGATCCGCTGGCCGTGGCCACGGCCCTGTCACGTGGTGCTTTCGAGTTCCAAGGGCAAAAATGCAGCGCCGCCAGCCGGGCCTACATCCCGGATAACCTCTGGCCGCAAGTGAAGAAGGCACTGCTGGAGGATCTCGCAGAGATGAAGATGGGCGACCCACGTGATTTCAAGAATTTCATCAACGCGGTGATCGACGAGAAGAGCTTCGACAAGATCACGGGCTACATCGCCGGGGCGAAGAAGGACAGGAAGAACATCAAGGTCCTTGCAGGCGGGAATTCCGACAAGAGCAAAGGCTACTTCATCGAGCCGACCGTCCTGGAGTCAAAAGACCCGAAGAGCGTGACCATGTGCGAGGAGATCTTCGGCCCGGTGCTCACCGTCCATGTCTACAGTTCCAACCGCTGGATGGACACCCTGAAGCTGGTCGACTCAACCGGGGAATACGCCTTGACCGGAGCGGTCTTCGCACAGGACCGAGCAGCGATCGTACAGGCGACGGAAGTCCTCCGGCAGTCCGCCGGCAACTTCTACATCAACGATAAACCCACCGGTGCTGTGGTAGGCCAACAGCCTTTCGGCGGCGCGCGCGGCAGTGGCACCAACGACAAGGCCGGCAGCTACCTGAACCTCGTCCGCTGGACCAGTGCCCGCACGATCAAGGAGACTTTCATTCCTGCGTTGGACCACCGGTACCCGTTCCTGGGCTGAGGTGAAAGATCGGCCGCAGACCGTGCTACGCCGAAGCGGCTACGCCTAGGCGAGGGCGCGGAGGCGCAGAGAAATGCAGTAGATGAAGGTGGCAGGTGATCGGTGGCGGGGCGCTGCAGGCTGCCGCTGCCGACTGCCCGCTCGCGATCAACGATCGATCGTTGATCGGATGCAATGGAGGCGGTACGGTCCGCGTTGCTTCCTACAGAACTTCACGCCGTGAAAGACAAGGTCCTCCGTTTCGTGCCTAAAATGCTGCGCAACCGCTATGGTGCGGGCGTGCTCGTGCTGCTGCTTTGGATCTGCCTGTTCGCGGACTACGACCTCTACACCATGCTGAAACTGCGCCATCAACTAGGGCAGATGCAGGAACAACGCGACCGCTATGCGGAGGATATCGCCACTACGCGCGAGCAGCTTCACGAGCTCAATAGCGATCAGGCGCTTCTGGAGAAGTTCGCCCGGGAGAAATACCTGATGAAGCGCGACAACGAGGACATTTTTGTACTCGTGCCAAAGAAGAAGTGATCAATGTGGCGGCGGGCCACCTCCGGGTGGAGGCCCCCAGTCCCCGCGCCGACCATCGGGGGGGCCTTCCGGAAGTGGCTCTTCCGCAGAGCCCTTGAAGGCCCGCAGGTTAAAACGCAAGCTGAACATCACGTAGCGCTGGAGCATGTTCGTTACTGTGTTCTGGATGTAGGTGTCGCCAACATCGCGCGTTACGCTCACATTGCGGCCCAGAATGTCGTAGGCTGAAACCCGGAATTCCAGCGCGTCATCCTTCAGGAACTTGTGGCCGATCGCGGCGTTCCACACCAACGCGTCCTGATCATACGCAGCGCCAAGGCCGATGTATTGCTGGTAGTTCACCTCATTCTCAAGCACCCAGCCTTTCAGTCCGCTCAAAGTAAGCTTGCCTGTGAGCTGCCCTTGGTAGTAGCTGTTGTCCAAGGAGGGGCGCAAGTCGCTTTTGGCGGTGTTGAAGTTGGCCGTATACCCGACGCGGAAATCCACGCCTTGGCTGATGTTACTGCCGAGCACGGTGCCCAAATTCCAGTTGGTGTTCCAGGTGAGGCTTTTGGCGCCGTTCACTTCGCCGGGCAACCGCTCGACACTTCCTCCGCCGTTCAAGTTCAGGTTGCTCTTGAGAAAGGTGACCGGGAAACCGTAGTTCGCGAAAGCTTGGGCGGACACATAGCCATCAAGGTTCTTTGGTAGGGTGAGCTGTGCACCCGCTGGCAACACCGTTCCGTCCGCCAAGGTGCTGTCGGTCTGCGGTGCGAAAGTCACGTTGCTGATCCGCCCCGGTTGGCTCTGGAGGGCTAGCAGCGCAAAGAAGGGCCGTGTCTTCGCGCTGTCCAAGGTATTAAAACGCATGGTCAGTGAATGCTGGTAGCTCTGGTCAAGGGTGATGTTCCCGGTGGTCAAGTTCAGTGGATCGGTGTTGTCCACCACGGTCTGTAATTGACTGATGGACGGCGTGTTCACGCTGGTGCGATAGAAGAGGCGCAGGCGCGTGGTCTTGCTCCAGTTCCGGCTTAACATGGCGTTGGGCAACAGGTTGGTGTAGCTGCGGTCCACGGTGAGCGCATAAGGATAGGTCTCTTCACTGTGCATGTTACTGCCTTGGCCGTCCAGCCCGACATTGAACATGTAGCCGGTGCCGCGGTAGCGATAACTCACACCTCCTCGCAATGTCTGGATGGTGTTCTCCGCTTTGTTGCTCAATAGGGCGTTCATCAGTTCATCACCGCTGTCCGGATCAATATCATAGGTAAACTTCTCCGCGTTGCTCAGTTGGATGGACGGCGCCAGCGACAGTTGGACCTGACCATGCCTGCTCACCGGCTCCGTGTAGTTCAGCCGCAAGCCGTGGTTCTGTGTGAAATTGTCCCCGGTGGAGCGTTGGTCGATCGTGGAGGCGATGGCCGAAGTGTCCATGAGGAAACTGTTGTCCGCCAGCAGTGTTCCCGTGCTGTTCTGACCGGACAGTGAGGTGTTGAGGCTCGCGCTGAAGGTGCGGCCCCGCTTGGCAAACCGGTGGCGAAATAGCAGCGAGTTGCTGAAATTCAGCCCATCCCGGCGAGCATAGCTTTCGTTATCCGTGGCACTCAATTGCAGGCTATCGGCATTGAGCACGTTGGACAGTTGCGCATTGTCCGAGGTATTCCGCTGGAACCCAAAATTCGGTGTGATGATGAGCGAGTTCGCGCTGTCGAGCTGGGTCTCGATGCGGAAGCTGAAGCGATGGTTGAAATTATCGGTCGTTTGATCATTGGCACTGTTGGTGACCTGTGCACTGGTATCACTGAGGAAGGTGGTCCGCTCACTGTTCGAGGTATTGATGCTGCGCTGCTGATTAAAGAAATAGCTGCCGGTAACCTTCGTCTTTCCGATCTGGTCGCTATAATTGAGGCCGATGGCATTGGTAGTGTTGATGCCCGGCTGGCTCCCAACGAGGAAGTTGTTCGCGCTGTTCCCCCTGCCACTTCCGCCACGGCCACCACTGCTTCCGGAGGAAACGCCGACGAGGTCCTGCGCGGAAAAATTCTGCTGGTTCATGTTGTTGCTCTGGCCCAGCAGGCTGAGCCTTCGCACACCGTTGAACCAGTTCAGCGAGAGGCTTCCGGCATAGCGGTCGTCCGTTCCGTAGCCGAGGCTGGCATTGCCGAACACGCCGTGGTTCATGCCCTTCTTGGTCACGATATTCAACGTCTTCTCGCTGTTGCCATCGTCGAAGCCGGTGAATTGCGCCTGATCACTGAGTTTATCGAAGACCTGCACTTTGTCGATCACCTCCGCGGGCAGGTTCTTCAAGGCGATCGAGGCGTCATCCCCGAAGAACGCCGTTCCGTCCACCAGCACACGTTTCACGGCTTCGCCTTGCGCCTTGATGGTGCCGTTATCGTTGGTAATGCCGGGCATCTTCGAAATAAGGTCCTCGGCCGTGGCGTCGGGGTTCACCTTGTAAGCCCCGGCATTGAAGATGGTGGTATCGCCCTGCTGCTCGGCGCGGGCCTGTGTGGCCACCTTCTCCACGGCCTTCAACTCGGTAGTGGAGGTGTTTAGCCGCAAGGCGACCCCGGATCGGTCCGCAGCGACGTTCACCGGTTGTTCCAACAGCGCGTAGCCCACGAAGCTGGCCCGAAGGCGATAGTCCCCCGGACTGATCGCATTAAAGTTGAAGTTGCCATCATCATCCGTTATCGCATTGCGCCGCTGGGTGGTATCACGGGCATTGATCAGCAGCACAGAGGCCCCCGGGAGCGTGGTGCCATCGTCCTTGTCGAAAACGGTACCCGAAAGTTGAAAGGTCTGGGCCTGCAAGTTTTGCAACAAAAACAGGGCGATAAGTATGCCCGTCAACCGGAGTTTGATCATAGAGGTGATGGGCCTGTTTTGCATGTAGTTCGGCGCCTGGCAAGCCGCATGCCACATTCTATGGGAACACGATGATGATGCTCTGGAATAGGAAACCTTATGGACGGAAAGCGAGCTTGACCTTCAAGCGGAACGACGCCGGCATTTCTGCTGAAGCACTATCACCGTGGCCGCCACCACCAAGCCCTCCTCGGCTTCCTCCGCCGTTTCTCCCACCGCCGCCATGTCCACCGCCCATGCCTCCGCTCTCTCCCATATCACCGGTGGAGCCCATCCCTGAGCCGCTTCGCTCACGCTGCTCATGCGTATCCCCACCGTCAGTGGAAGCATTCACAGTGACCCGGATGCTCCATGCCTTCAACGTATCGGCGGCGATGATCTCGCGCCCGAGGATAGAGCGGAACGGCACCCGGACATCATAGGTGGCCACATCCATCGAATCCATATCGAAATGTGCTTGGATACCGGCTTCACCACTGGCCGCATGCGCCCCGTCCGGCAGACCCTTGAACCCTAGCGTGTTCAGCCGCATGTTCATCCCGGCCGTGTTCATGTGGTGCCCGGCCTGTGTGCTCCCTCTTCCTCGCCCTCCTTGGGCCTGACCCGCGCCACCGGTGTGCTCATTGTGCGTCGGCAATGGGAACTCGATCGTGGAGCCTCCCTTTTTCTTGCCAAGGGTGTCGATGGTTAGCACCATGCCCATCTGTACCATACGCCGCGCCATCGCGGGATCGGCACCACGGACGGTGACCAGCAGAGCATTGCCATCGTTGTGGAACGCGTACGCCAGCTTGGTGCCGCGGTCGTAATAGCGCATCATGCCGTGCGAGGGCCGTAATGCCGCGGTATCCAAGCGCCAATCGCTGTGGATGACATTCTTTTGGGCAAAGGCTGCACAGGGCAGCACGACCAATGCGATCAACAAGGATCGGACGGCATAGTTGTGGCGGTTCGGCATCTGTGTAGAAAAGACCGCCATGCCCGGCCACGGTTTAATCCGTTTGGGAACGTTAACAGTAGCGGCACTTCCACTGCTGCAACTCAAGAATGGCCTTTAGGATCAATGCTGATGTCCGCCTTCCCCATGTACATGCCCGTGGGAAAGCTCTTCGGCCGTGGCCTCACGCACATCGGTCACCTCCACATCGAAGTTGAGCGTGACGCCGGCCAGCGGATGGTTGCCGTCCACAAGCACCTGTCCGTCCTTCACCTCCCGGATCGTCACCACGCTGTGCTCGCCAGCTTGGAACTGCATACCCTCCTCCACTTTCTGCCCGCCGAAGTTGTCCAAGGGCACTTTTTGCAAGAGGTCCTTGTTGACCTCACCGTAGCCCCGCTCCGGAGCGATGACAGCCTTGAACTTGTCACCTTTGCCCTTGCCCTCCATTTGGGATTCCAGGCCGGGGACGATCATACCGACGCCTTGGAGATAAGTGAACGGTTCGCGCCCATCGCTGCTGTCTAAGACGGTACCGTCGTTGTCCGTGAGCTTGTAATGGAAAGAGACCACGGAGTTCTTGGAAATGTTCATGCTTTGCTTGCTTTTACCGGTTCTTTTTAGGCGGTGCAAAACTAATTCCCTCATCCGGGATCGCAAGGCTCTTCACTCATCCACATCGCTCAGTTCTTCACCACCCGGACGGCCCGTTGCCCGGAAGCCCCCGTCACAGTGAGCATATAGACGCCGCCCGCCAACCCGGAAAGATCGATGCTCTTGCCCGAACAACTCACCGGCATGGACCGGCCCAAAGCATCCAGCAAACGCAGATCTTCACCGGAATAGCCCGTGGGAAGGATGACGTTCAGTACATCCGTGACGGGATTCGGATACACGCTGAGTTGGACGGGACTTCTCAACTCCTGAACACCCACCGAGCTGCAATCCAAGGCATTGCTCAGGTAGTTCGAGCGTGCCGTGATGAAGGACTTCAGCCCATATATGGTGCCACCACCGGGGCCACCGCCCACGTTGATGTCGTTGTTGATGTTGGCCAAAAATTGGGCGGTGGTGTATTGCTTGTGTACATCGGCGGTCACATGCGATTCGATCAAGGTCTTTATAAGATCGATCTGCGGGTCCAGTTGAGCATTGGTAAAATCATCCAGCACCGTGCAGTAGGCCTCAACGTAGTCAGCGTAGAGTGCAGGCACGCCCATGAGTTTCGTCATCAACGGGCGTGAGGATGCCACATAGTCGGGTGCCAGGTTCTCCAGGTTTCCACTGCCCGGACCACCAGTGTAAGATCCGAAGGCCTCGTTCCCATCCCACTTGATCCAGTTCCATGTGAACGTGGTGGCGTCGTGATAGATGTAGTAGTTGCGCGCCGAATTGATGTAGCTGTCCAAGTTGGCGAAGAGGTTGTCCAAGGCCAGTGACCGCAGCATCGGCTGCCACTCCCACTGGGCGGGGAATTGCGTAACCAGATCCGCATTGGGAGAGGTGTTGAGCATTTGCACTAAAGCGATCAAGTCGCTCCAGTCGTTCTCTGTCTCATTGGTCTTCAGTTCATAGCGATCATAGTAGCTGGTGGGATCATCGCCGTAGTAGGCCAGATCAGCAGCGGTACCGCCCCCGGATCCGAAATTGTCACCGGCCTTGAAGAGGTTCCCGTCGTTATCGTCCACCCAACGGTCCAGGAAGTTCTTGTCCACCGCTTCCACCATATCGTAGAATCCCCAGAAGGTGCCGTTCATATACACGTTCGCATATACCACACGCGGTGCCAACACGCCTTGCGACCGGGCATAGTCGAAGAAGAGCTTATCCCGCATGAACGTGGGGTCCTTGAAGCAGTTGTTGAAATGCACCTTCGTCATACCGTGGTACTTCTGCCCACTGACGTTGTCATTGAAATCGATCTTGAAGCTCTTCTTATTGCCCGGATGGCCGTAGCTGCTATTCCCTTTCAGGTCCACCTCCACTTGGGGATAAGCATGTTCCCCGGTGTTGTCCGTGATCGTCACGTCGGCGGTGAGGGTCGCACCCAGATCGGCGACGTAATCCGCAGTGAGGGTGGACCAAAAGTCCGTGTCAGCGAACGTAAGATCAATGGTGACCACCTGGTCGGTATTGAAAAGACTGTCGCTGGGAGCGGATTGTGCGAATGCCGATCCCGCCAAGAGGATAGCTGCGAAAAGGGATGTGGATCTCATGGAAGGAAGACAGCGATCGGTTTGGGATTATCGGCCGGAACAACGGCCTTGCAACACGGGTTGGACGACACTTCCCCCGAACTCCTTCGGTGATCCAGATCCAACCCCGAACTTCGCCACGATGTCCAAAGGAACCCTCTTTGCCGATTTCCCTGCGTTGGATGCCGCCGCGTGGGAAACCCTTATCCTGAAAGAGCTCAAGGGTAAAGCACCCCAGAGCATCGCCGTCACCGTTGAAAGCGGCACCGTGCTGCGCCCTTTCGCCACGGCGGAAAACGCCGCGAACACCAACGAAATGCGCCGTGGCATTAAGCGAACGGGCAACGGATGGCGCATGACCACCGACCTGCGGAAAGCACGCCCCAGCACAAACCAACTGCTGTTGGAGGACCTCATGGGCGGCGCGGATTCAGCCGTGCTTTCCGGAGCCGGTGAAGATGTCTCCAAGGACCTCGCGGATGTGCTCTTTGCCGGTGTAGACCTGCAATTCACGGATGGCACACCGGCCTTGGTGCTTTGGCTGTTGCGCGAAGCGGAACGGCAGCGCGTAAAGTCGACCGAGCTGTATTGCTGTGCTGGCCTTCCGCTGGAAGAAGACGCGCGCGCATTGCGTTCAGCGGTGGAAGCCTATCCGCACTTCCGGCTGTTCAATATCCCGGCCGCCGACCATTCCCTTCCAGCCACGAAGGCCGCCGTTCAGCAAGGCAAACAATTGATCGAGCGCCTTCTCCTACAGGGCTTCACCATTGACGATGCGGCTGCGCGGATCCAGTTCAAGCTGCCCTTGGGTGATGACCTGTTCACAGAGATAGCGCGTTTGCGGGCATTCAGGGCGACATGGGCGGAGGTGGTCTCCGGGTTCAACCCCGAGCATGCCTGCTCGCAGAACACTTGGTTGCAGGCGAAGGTGCGCTATCCCGCGGACGGCGAAGGCCACACGGATATCATCCGCGTCACGTTGCAAGCGGTAAGTGCTGTCGTAGCAGGTTGCGACGGATTGACCATTTCGCCGCCACAGATCCCCGAAGGCGAAGGGTTGGCGCGTCGTGTAGTGCGGAACATCCATCACCTATTGAAGGACGAAGGCTTTTTAGCGCGCGTGGCAGATCCGGTGGGCGGAGCGTATATCGTGGAGGAACTCACAGCAGTTTTCGCGGGCGAATTAGCCATGAGCCACAAGCCTCAAGCCACAAGCTCGACCGAAGCACAGCTTGTGGCTGATGGCTTGAAGCTTGAAGCTGAAATTCCGAACCGGGAAGAAATTCCACTAAAATCCTACTACACGGCTTCGGACACAAAAGGCATGGAACACATCCGCTTTGGCGCGGGTGCTCCACCCTACCTGCGTGGCCCCTACGCCAGCATGTACACCATCCGTCCGTGGACCATCCGGCAGTACGCAGGGTTCAGCACGGCGGAAGCGAGCAACGCCTTTTACCGTCGCAACCTTGCCGCTGGACAGATGGGATTGAGCGTCGCCTTCGATCTGGCCACGCACCGCGGATACGACAGCGACCACCCGCGCGTAACGGGCGATGTGGGCAAGGCCGGTGTGGCCATCAGCAGCGTGGAGGACATGAAGATCCTCTTCGACCAGATCCCGCTGGACAAGATGAGCGTGAGCATGACCATGAACGGCGCGGTGCTGCCCATCATGGCCTTCTTCATCGTCGCTGCGGAAGAACAAGGTGTTGCCCGGGAACTGCTGCAAGGCACCATCCAGAATGACATCCTGAAAGAGTTCATGGTGCGCAATACCTACATCTATCCGCCTGCGCCGAGCATGCGCATCGTGGGCGATATCTTCAGCTATTGCGCGAAGAAGATGCCCAAGTTCAATTGCATCAGCATCAGCGGCTACCACATGCATGAGGCCGGCGCCCCTGCAGATCTGGAGCTCGCCTACACGCTTGCTGATGGCATCGAGTATGTCCGGACCGGCATCGCGGCCGGCATGGAAGTCGATGAGTTCGCGGGAAGGCTCAGCTTCTTCTGGGGCATCGGCATGGACCTTTTTATGGAAGTGGCCAAAATGCGCGCAGGCCGAATACTCTGGGCGAAAATGCTGAAAGAGGTCGGCGCGAAAGACGCGAAGAGCCTCGCACTCCGCACGCACTGCCAGACCAGCGGATGGAGCCTCACCGCGCAGGATCCGTTCAACAACATCGCGCGCACCACCGTGGAAGCCTTGGCAGCAGTGCTCGGCGGAACGCAAAGCCTGCACACCAACTCGCTCGACGAGGCCATCGCGCTACCCACCGATTTCAGTGCCAAGATCGCCCGCGACACGCAGCTCTACTTGCAGAAAAACAGCGGCATCACACAGTTCATTGATCCGCTCGGTGGCAGCTACTACCTCGAAAGTCTCACAAATGAACTGGTACACAAAGCATGGGCACGGATCAAGGAAGTGGAAGAACTCGGCGGCATGAGCAAGGCCATCGAAACGGGCCTTCCGAAGATGCGCATCGAAGAAGCCGCCGCGAAACGCCAAGCCCGCATCGACACCGGCAAGGACCACATCATCGGCGTGAATGCCTTTGTGACGGAAGATGAAACCGAAATGGAACTGCTTGAAGTGGACAACACGGCGGTGCGGGAATCGCAGGTGGCTCGATTGAAGCAGGTCCGCGCGAGCCGGGATGAGAGCGCGGTCCGAAATGCCTTGAAGGAGCTGACGGATGCTGCCGCCCAGCCGGACAACCGACAACTGACAACCAACAACTTGCTGGAATTGGCAGTGACCGCAGCACGAGCCCGAGCCACCCTTGGTGAGATAAGCGATGCACTAGAACTCGTCTTCGGCCGATACAAAGCCACCACCCGCGCCATCAGCGGCATCTATGCAGCGGAAGCCATGAACGACCCCGAGATGAAAGAGGCCATGCGCCTCACCGATGAATTCGCCAAGCAGGAAGGCCGCCGCCCGCGCATCCTCGTGGCCAAGATGGGCCAGGACGGACACGACCGCGGCGCCAAGGTGATCGCCACCAGCTTCGCCGACATCGGCTTCGACGTGGACATCGGCCCACTTTTTCAAACCCCACAGGAAGTGGCGAAGCAGGCCATCGAGAACGATGTGCATGTGCTCGGCATCAGCAGCCTCGCGGGTGGACACAAAACACTCGTACCCGAGGTGATCAAAGAACTGCGCGACACCTACCACCGCAGCGACATCCTCGTGGTGGCCGGCGGCGTGATACCACCGAACGACTACGAATTCCTCAAGCAGGCCGGCTGCTTCGATGTATTCGGGCCGGGGACGAAGATCCCGAAGGCGGCGGGGGGGATCATAGCTCGCCTAATGAAGCGCAGGTCTTGATCGAAGCACCTGTACCGTCGACCCATTGGGTCGACAACACCCCCCACTCCGAATGGCCGCGATCTTCCACAAACACCCGCGCCTTCGGGATCGCGATTACACGCAGGGCGCATACTTCGTGACACTATGCACCAAACCGCGCCGCGAATTATTCGGGCGGATCACGGGCTTGGGAAAGAATGCCATGATGGAATTGAACGACGTAGGCCAAATCGTGGACGAATGCTGGCGCGGGATACCGGAACATTTCCCTCACGCACATCTGGATCAAACGCAGATCATGCCGGATCATCTGCATGCGATCCTGATCCTGGCACCGCAGATCGCACCTGTACCGTCGACCCAATGGGTCGACCCTACAGATGCCATTGGCCGAGCCCGCGCGCATCCGAACGGCCCCAAACGCGGATCATTGGGCGCGATCATCGGTGCATTCAAATCCGTGACGACTAAACGCATCAATTCGGCAACCGGGAACACGGGCAGAACCATTTGGCAGTACGGCTACTTCGAACGCGCCATCCGCCGCAATGGCGGGGAATACGGACGCATTTCGCAATACATTGCGGAAAATCCGGCGAACTGGCGATGATTACACGGCACGGCAAGCGATTACGATGGGCTTCGGATTCAATCTGCTATTCTTTCCGATGCTGCTTCTCAGTGGCATTGTTTGCATTGTATGGTTCCTGCTAACTCCGGCTGATCGTCGACCAGCGACACTCGCAAGTATCGCTCTGCTGTATGCCACCGGGTTCATTGGGTTGGTAGTGATCTTTTTGTTGGGCATGTGGAACGAGGCCCGGCATGCCCCCATCCAACCCACACGGGCCGACATCATCGGCACGTATCGTATTGACCGGGACATGTTCCCCGGGCTCCAAGCAGATTGGCAATATGAGCACTATCGAATCCTTATCACCGATCAAGACTCTGTGGTCTTGGAGGTACTTGACCATGAGAAGGTCATCAGGCGATTTTCACGAGCGTTCGAACAAGTCCCTGTATCTGGCCTACTGCACTACCGTTGGCAGTTCACGAATGATGCTGATAGCCTGACCCATCACATCATTGCGACCGAACCCGTCATGTACCGCCAACACTCAAGCTATTACTATGTATTCCATTCCCGTCGTTACGGCAACATGTTCTTCCGCAAGGAGTGAACTTTCACTGTGGACGTGTTTCGCGTGACGGATTGCAGCGGAAAGCCCGCAAGCGAGGAGGAACGACGAGTGCGGACTTGGGCCCCTCGACTTCGCTCAGGCTAATCTCCAAGCCGGGCCCGCCTGTTTTTGATGCGGGGCACGCCCAACTACTGATCAGAAGATCGGGCGATCAGAAAATCAGATAATGCGGTAAGTGACTTCGTCCTCTCAGGGCTTCGATCTTCTGACCTTCTCATTGCCTGACCGTTCAATCACTTTTGTTGCCTTATGACATCATACAATGGCATATTTAACATCTATGATGCTTATTCACATCTATACAAGAGGACCAGATCGACAAGAAATGCGTATACTTGTGGTGTGAAAGCAGCGTTACTTAACTAAATCGGACGATACGATGGCTATGAACAACATCAACTGGAAGGTCCTGAAGGACGAAAAAGTGGTGATGCAGCTCGGCAAAGAGCTGCGCCGCATGCGTCTGAGCAGCAACATCAGCCAGGCCGAGGTAGCCAAGCGCGCAGGCCTGGACCGCACCACCGTGGTGAAACTGGAAGCCGGTCGCGCCGCTACACTGCTCACCGTGGTGCAGGTGCTGCGCGCCATGGACCGGCTGGATGCGCTGGACGGCTTCCACGAGGAACCGCAACTAACGCCCTATCAAGTGGTGGAGCAACAGGAGAAATACTTGGCGAAGCAGCGCAAACGCGCCTCGCGCAAGAAGCCCACCATCGTTCCACCAAAACCGAAAAGCACATGGTAACGCATGCGAACGTGATGTTGTGGGGCCAAACTGTTGGCTTGGTGATCTGGGACGACCGCCTGCACCGTGCACAGTTCCAATACGACCGCGATTTCGCCAACGGCAACCTGAACGTGGCCCCGGTGATGATGCCGCTCTCGAAAGCGAAAGGCGGCGATGCCGTGTTCACCTTCGGGAACCTGCGTGATGACACGTTCAAAGGTCTGCCGGGGCTGCTCGCAGATAGTCTTCCGGACCGCTTTGGAAATCAGCTACTGAACGCTTGGCTCCAGAGCCAGAACCGCGATCTTGGTACGGAAAACCCGGTGGAACGCTTGTGCTACCTCGGCCATCGCGGCATGGGCGCATTGGAATTCGAGCCTGCGCATGGCGAACTTCAAGCAAGCAGCGAAGCCTTGCAGGTGGATGAGCTCGTACGTGTGGCGCGCAACGTGGTGCAGCAGAAGGAAGCCTTTGCCACCAGCCGGAAGAAGGGCGACCAGGAAGCGTTGCTGGACATCATCCAAGTGGGCACTTCGGCGGGTGGTGCGCGGGCCAAGGCGATCGTGGCTTTCAACTCGAAAACGGGCGAAGTACGGAGCGGGCAAATTGATGGCCTGAAGGATTTTTCCTACTGCCTGATCAAGTTCGATGGCGTGACCAACGTCGTGCTGGGCGACCCGAAAGGCTATGGCCGCATTGAGTATGCATACTACCTGATGGCGCGCGCCTCCGGGATCGAGATGATGCCGTGCCGCCTGCTGGAAGAAAATGGCCGAGCGCATTTTCTTACACAGCGCTTCGATCGCGTCGTGGATGATGAAGGCAAGACACACCGCCTGCACATGGCCACGCTATGCGGCATCGCGCACATGGATTTCAACGACCCGCTGGCACACAGCTATGAGCAAGCCTTCGCAGTGATGCGCTTATTGAGCCTTCCGTATCCCGCCGCTGTTGAGCTATTCCGCCGGATGTGCTTCAACGTGATCGCCCGCAACTGCGACGATCACACGAAAAACACCTCGTTCCTGATGGACCCGCAGGGCGATTGGTACTTGGCCCCGGCCTACGACATGACCTTCGCCTACGACCCGAAGAACCTTTGGCTGCACCAACACCAGATGAGCCTCAACGGCAAGCGCAGCGACATCACACGCGCGGACCTGTTAACGGTGGCCAAGGAGATGAGCATCAAGAAGGCCGACGCGATCATTGACGAAGTGGTGGCCGGTGTGAAGACGTGGAGGAAGTGCGCGAAGAAGGCGGAAATGGACCCTGATCAGGTGGAAGCGATCAAGGGCCTGCATCTGTTGAAGCTCTGAAAGCCGCATACCTTGTTGGCATGGAACGCCCGAAGCACCTTCCCATGCCCAACTTCTTCATGGAACGTTCCCGACCTACGGCTAAAAAGCCATTGGTGGTGCTGATCAGCGCTTGTCTGGGTGGCGTGCATTGCGGCGTGGACGGCAGCACCAACGGTGATCACACGGACCTCCGGAGCTGGCTTTTCCGGCAAGAGGTGCGCATCGTGAAATTCTGCCCGGAGGACTTTTCCTTCGGTACACCTCGCATGACACCGGACAGCCACGACGGCAATGGGTTCGATGTGCTGGACGGCAATGCACGGTCCTTGGCCGAAGACGGCACGGATTGGACCGATGGCATGGTGAAGGCCGCTTATGCGATGAGGGACCTGGCCTTGCATGAAGGTGTTGAATTGGCCGTATTGATGGATATGAGCGGCGCCTGTGGCAGCACCGTGACCTATTCCGGCTCCCGCTTTGCCACGGACAAGGTCTACCAGAAAGGTCCGGGCGTTGCCGCTGCCGCATTGATCCGGGCCGGTATTCCGGTGATCTCCCAACGGGATGACCGGTCGCTGCGATACTTGCGGGATCTATTGGACGGCACGACCACGGAAGGGATCGAGCGTGATCATTGGGAAAAGGAGTGGTACCAGAAGTATTTCAGTAGTTGAGCGAAGAAGCTCTCCCCGGCCATTCCCTCCGCAGCCGTGCAGAACGATCCATGAACCACGCCCAGCGCAAGGCACATAGCTTTGCCCACCTATCCATATTGAGATGAGCAGCGCGATCAAGGACATCAAACGGGTGACCACCCACACCTTGCAGGACATGAAACAGAAAGGCGTGCCGATCGCGATGATCACCGCCTACGACTTCTCCATGGCCCGCCTGCTGGACGGTGCAGGCGTGGACGTCATCCTCGTCGGTGACAGCGCCAGCAACGTGATGGCCGGCCACGAGACCACCTTACCGATCACGCTGGACCAGATGATCTATCACGCGGGCAGCGTGGTACGCGGTTCTTCGCGGGCGTTGGTGGTGGTGGACCTGCCCTTCGGCACCTACCAGGGCAACTCCAAGGGAGCGCTCAATTCGGCCATCCGGATCATGAAGGAAAGCGGTGCCCATGCGGTGAAGTTGGAAGGCGGCGCAGAAGTGTTGGACAGTGTGGAGCGTATCCTCACTGCCGGCATCCCGGTGATGGGGCATCTGGGCCTCACACCACAGAGCATCTACAAGTTCGGCACCTACGTGGTGCGCGCCAAGGAGGAAGAAGAAGCAGACCGATTGCGCCGTGATGCCAAGCTCTTGGAAGAGGCCGGTTGTTTCGCGCTGGTGCTGGAGAAGATCCCGGCCAAGCTCGCCGAGGAAGTGGCCAAGAGCATTTCGATCCCGGTGATCGGCATTGGCGCCGGCGGGGGTGTGGATGGACAGGTGTTGGTGATGCATGACATGCTGGGGATCACGCAGGAGTTCAACCCGCGCTTCCTGCGGCGCTATGCCGACCTGAACACGGTGATCACCGAGGCGGTGGAGCACTACGTGAAGGATGTGCGTTCATCGGATTTCCCCAGCCCCGATGAGCAATACTGAGCCCGTGTCGTTCAAGCCCCTTTTCCAAGACGAATTTCTGGTGCTGGTGGACAAGCCACCAGGGATCCCCGTGCAGCCGGACCGGACCGGGGATGTTAGCCTAATGCAACTGATGCAGGCCCAGTTCCCCGGTGTGATCCTAGGTTCCCCGCATCGTTTGGACCGCCCGGTAAGCGGTGTGACCCTGTTCACATTAAGCGCCCCGGCCTTACGTGCCATGGACACGCTCTTCCGCGAAAAACACGTGGAGAAGATCTACTTGGCGATCGTGGAGGGAAAGACCGCGTCAAAAGGCGAGCTGGACCATAAGCTCAGCCACGCAGGTGGCACCCGGAAGGCGAAGGTGTCCGAAGCGGATGGCGACAGCAATGCTCGGTTACGCTTCACCACGCGTGCCGTGGGCGAACGTTTTTCACTGCTGGAGGTAGTGCCCGAGGGCGGTGCGTTCCACCAGATCCGAGCACAGTTGGGTGCTGCCGGGCATCCCATCAAAGGCGATGTGAAATACGGCGCGCGACGTGGTGAGCCCGATCGCAGCATCGCATTGCACGCGTGGCGGATGCGCTTCATTCATCCCATCACCGGCAAGACCATGGACATCGCAGCACCGATGCCCACCCGCTCGATCTGGCCCGCGCTGCTGGCATTATAGAAAGACCGGACAGCTTATAGCGGATCCACGTCCACCTGCAGCTGCACGGAACGGTGCGGGGCCTCGGCGAAGACCTGGTCGATCACGTCGCGCAAAAAAGCCTTCTCCGCGCGGTAATTCTTCCGCTCCAGCTTCAGGAGCAATACCCGAAGGTGCTTGTCGCGCACCCTGGCCACGGTGGGCGGCTCCGGCCCCAGCACGCGGTCGCCAAGCGAACTCCTAAGCGCATCCGCCAAGGCCTGTGCCGTGGCTTGCGTCCGGCCTTCATCGCGGTGTTTCAACACGATCCGCACCATGCGGCTGAACGGTGGATAGCCGTGGGCTTGGCGTAGTGGCAGTTCCCGCTCGTACATCCCGTCCACATCATGCTTGGCCACGAGGTCGATCAACGGATGATGGATGTCGCGCCCTTGGATGAACACAGTTCCAGGGTCACGTTTTCTGCCGCTTCTTCCCGCCACCTGGGCCATCAGTTGGAAAGCGCGTTCATGGGCGCGCAGGTCGGGGAAGCGCATCAGGTTGTCCGCGTTCAGGATCCCCACTATCGTCACCTGGTCGAAATCAAGCCCTTTGGTCACCATCTGCGTACCCACGAGGATATCGATCGCGCCCTCTCCGAAGCGGGACAAGAGCCGCTCGAAGCCGTGCTTGCCCCGTGTGGTGTCCTGGTCCATCCGTGCCACGCGCGCATCCGGCAGCAACAAGGCCAGCTCTTCCTCCACCTTCTCCGTGCCAAGCCCGACCATCCGCAACCGATTGCTTCCACAAGCGGCACAACTGGTGGGCGGGGTGTAGCGCCTTCCGCAGTAGTGGCAGCGCAGGCCATGATCGCGTTTGTGGTAGGTGAGGCTCACATCGCAGTGGTCGCATTCCGGCACCCAGCCACAGGTCTCACACTGCCAGGCAGGGACATATCCGCGCCTGTTCTGGAAAATGATGACTTGCTCTTTCCGGGCTAAAGCCTGCTCGATGGCCGTGATCAAGGTGTCCGAGAAGTTGCCACGCATCTGTTTGCGCTTCTGCTTGTCCGCGAGGTCCACTTTCACAATGGTCGGCAAGGCCGCGTCTCCGAAACGCACGCGCAAGGCTGCGAAGCCATATTTGCCGTTCCGTGCGTTGTAGAGACTTTCCAAACTGGGCGTGGCCGAACCCAGAAGCACTTTGGCGCTATGCAAGCCCGCCAGAACCAAGGCCATGTCGCGGGCATTGTAGCGTGGGGCGGGGTCGTGCTGCTTGTAGCTGGGGTCGTGCTCCTCGTCCACGACCACCAAACCCAGCCGGTGATAAGGCAGAAAGAGCGCCGACCGTGCGCCCACCACCACCGGATGTGTTTCTGGATCACGCAACATACGCATCCAAAGCTCCGTGCGTTCACGTTGTGAAAGGCGGGAATGGAACACGGCCACCCGTTCGCCGAACCGCACCCGCAACCGTGCAATGATCTGCGTGGTCAGGGCGATCTCCGGCAACAGGTAGAGCACATGTTCACCGCGTTGTAGCACCTCATCGATCAACTCCATGTACAGCTCGGTCTTGCCCGAGGCGGTGACGCCATGGAGGAGGACCGTCCCTTTCTCTTCAAAAGAGGACCGTACTTCCGCCAAGGCCTTCGATTGGGCTTCGGAAAGCACCGAGGCGGGCTTGCGGACGGCTTCATCGGAAGGAACTCCCGCAGGGCGTTCCTCGATCATGAACACCCCTTTTTCACACAGCCGGCTCAGTTCCGCAGCACTGGCATCGCTCCGCTTTAGCAGCTCGTCCCGCCTCACCTCGCGCGGATCATCGCTCAGGCAGCGGCTCAGTTCAATGTAGCGCATCAGCAGGTGCAATTGCTTTGGCGCACGCTCCAGCGTATCGAACCAATGGTGAAGGGCTTCCTCGCTGCGGGCGTCCGGGGACAGGCGCACATATCGCTCCATGCGGGGCTTATAAGTGTCCTTCAGTTCCTCCGCAAGCATCAGGGCGCCCGCGTCCATCAGCTTCTTGATCACGCGCATGGGGTCCTTCAGCCCGATCAGCTCGCCGGCCTCTTGCAAGCTCAGCTCATGGCGCCGTTCCATGGCATCGAGCAGGATGTCGCGCTTGTTATCACCGGTCCATGCCGGGGATGTTCCGGGTGCCGCGACCAGCCGCGTGCTGCTGCTGAGCACCAGCGGGCCGGGCATGGCAGCAAGCATCACCTCGCCCAGCGTACACATGTAATGCTCACTGATGGCCTGCCAGAGCGCGAGTTGTTCCTCCGTGGCCACCGGGGCCTCGTCCAAGACTTCCAAGATGGGCCGCGCGATACGGCCTTCCGGGAGCTTCCCATGCGTCCGAAGCACCAGACCGCTGTACATCTTGCGCCCCCTGCCGAAGGCCGCCACCACACGGATCCCGGCGGTTACGCGACCCGCCAACGCCTCAGGCACTTCATAGGTGAAGACGCCAGGTACGGCCAAGGGCAGGATAATGTCGGCGTAGGTGGGCAAGCTCGTAAAGTAACGTGCAAGTTTACCCCACCTCCGACGTGGCGGCCGGAGAACGCGTATCCGAACCGAAAGTCGCGGGGCTTCTCGATTTTCGGACATTCACGGGTAGCTCTGTTGAAAACTGCTGGCCCGGCCGGGTCTTGCGCGGCCCAGCCGGTCTAATTTCGTCCCCTGTGAACTTCCCAACACTTGAATTTTCCACGATGACGGTGCGCTACACATCCAAATGGGCCGCGGCCATGACCACGGCACTGCTGCTGGCCGCCTGCGGTGGCGGCGGCAATACTGACCAAGTGAAGGCGACCGCCGATACACTGAGCACCGCCACTGACGGCGCCGGCCTGGTCGTGGTGGGCAACAAGCTCTTCAGCATCCCTTCCCCGGTGCAGACGGCCCTGCTGATCCGAGAACTGGGCCTGCCGTATAACAACAGCCTGCCATTGTCCACGGACAGTCTCGCCCGCTTCACTACCAAGGAAAAGCAGGCGTTGGCCATGGGCATTTGCGGCGCGGACCTGGCTTATGTCACCATTCACAAGGATGGCCAACGCTCCTTGAAGACCCTGAAGGCGATCGAACAGCTCAGCGGCCAGCTCAACCTGTCCAACGCCTTCGACAAGGACCTGATGGAGGGTTTCAAGAAGAACATCAACAACCAGGACAGCTTGCTCCGGTTCACGGGCAAGGCTTTCCGGGCCGCGGACATGTACCTGAAGAACGACCAGCGGAACGATGTTTCCGCGGGCGTGCTCGCCGGCGGGTGGATCGAAGGCCTTTATCTCACTCTGGGCTCAACCGGTGAAAAGGTCGACCCCAAGATCGCCGGCCGCATCGCTGAGCAGCGACACACACTGGACAACCTTATCGCCCTGTTGAAGCAGAACAACGGCTCGTCCGCCTTGGTGGATTCCCTGCAGGATTTGGCCACGGCCTACGAAGCGGTGAAGACGGAATACACCTTCGTACAACCCACGTTGGACGCGGTGAACAAGACCACCTATATCAATAGTGTGAGCAAGGCGGAAGTGCCCTCTGAGGCGTTACAAACGATCATCCGTAAGGTGAGGGCAATCCGTTCCTCCATCATAGCATGACCATGAAAAGGACCATTCTATCGCTTTCACTGATCGTTGGCTTGATCAGCACGGGCGGGGCGTTCGCGCAATGCGACACCATCGCTTCACTATGTGAGAAGAACATCACGGCGGAATACATTCCGGACGGCCAGTTCTACCGGGCCTTGTTGCGGGAGGATGAGGTCGCCGAGTTCAACCTCACCCTCTTCGGCGGCACCACCTATCGCGTTGCGGCATGCAGTGGCACCAGTGATGGCAATCTTATTTTCAGCGTGTACGATAAGGACCGCAACCTGTTGTTCACCAACAAGGAGTTCAACAACGACCCGTATTGGGATCTGGCCGTGGCCAACACCTTGGACGTCACCATCAATGCGGAGCTGGACCCGAGCAAAGCCAACAGCGGCTGCGCCGTCCTCTTGATCGGCTTCAAGAAATAGCATACTTCCCTCCGGAACATTGGAACGGCCCTCGCGTAGAAGAGGGCCGTTCCTGTTTTCGGGCCCGCCCGAAGAGGACGGTTTGGGAAGATGACTGAAAAGATCCTCAAGGCCTTACTGCAGCTCTTCGCGATCATCGCGAAGAGCGAGCGGAACACCGTAGGCGCATCCGCCCATGATGTGGTGAGGCGCTTCCTGTTCCGGCAATTCACGGCACATGCGGCCAAGGAGCACATGATGCTCTTCGAGGCCTACGTTGCCGCCTTCCATAGCAGTGGCGGCAAGAGCGATCGAGGCCGCAAGCGAACGAGCATGAACTCGGTGAAAGTGCTGAAGATCTGCGCCGAGGTGAACGAGGAGCTCAACCAGCGTCAGAAGTTCACCGTGCTCGTCCATTTGCTGGAGCTCATACATGCCCGGGGTGAGCTGCTTGATCAGGAGCGTGATTTCGTGTTCACAGTTGCGGAATCCTTCAATATCGCCAACGCCGAATTCCAGCGGTGCAACGCCTTCGTCCAGGCCGATGGCGCTGCCCAGGAGGACCAGGCCGACCTGCTGTACATCAATGCAGCGACCGGGAATGACGCCACGAATGCCAAACATCTGCATGCCCATGGTCTGGAAGGTGAAATGCGGGTGCTCCACGTGCCCAGTGTTTCCCTCCACCTCTTGCGCTACCTCGGAAAAGGTGAGGTGCGGTTGAGCGGAAAGCAGGTGAATGCGGACCAGGTATACGTCTTGGGGAACGGTGCTTCCCTACGGCAGGCCCATGGCCAACCGATCTATTACAGCGAAATCCTTGCGAGCTTCTTCCAGGACAGCGATCGGGACCGCATCGTTTTCAAGGCCGACGCAATTGAATACCGGTTCCCCAATGGCCGCATCGGCCTGCACGAGCTGCACCTCGCCGAGACCAGCGGCAAGCTTATCGGGATCATGGGCGGCAGTGGAAGCGGCAAGAGCACCCTGCTCAATGTGCTGAACGGGAACCTCAAGCCCTGCAAGGGAACGGTCACCATCAATGGTGTCAACGTCCATACCGACGCTGACCGGATCCGCGGCGTGGTGGGCCACATCAGCCAGGACGACCTGCTGATCGAGGAGCTCACCGTGTTCCAGAACCTGTTCTTCAACGCCAAGCTCTGTTTCGGGGACCAAACGAACGAGGAGATCGGGAGGCGCGTACTGCGTCTGCTACAGAGCCTCGGCCTTTTCGAGAGCAAGGACCTGAAGGTGGGCAGTGCCTTGGACAAGACCATCAGCGGGGGCCAGCGAAAGCGGCTCAATATCGCCTTGGAACTTATCCGCGAACCCAGCGTGCTATTCGTGGACGAACCCACCAGCGGCCTCAGTTCCCGCGATTCGGAGAACATCATGGACCTGTTGAAGGAGCTTGCGCTGAAGGGGCGCATCATCTTCACCGTGATCCACCAGCCTTCATCGGAGATCTTCAAGCTCTTCGACCGCTTGCTGCTGATGGACCAGGAGGGCAACCCCGTGTACTATGGCGATCCGGTGGACGCGGTGGTCTACTTCAAGAAAGTGACCGGGCAGGCGGACAGCGAAATGGGCCAGTGCGAGGCCTGCGGCAACGTGAATCCCGAGCAGATCTTCAACATCCTCGAAGCTAAGATCGTGGACGAGTACGGGCATGAGACCGACCAGCGCCGCATCGGCCCGGACGCTTGGAACGAGGTGTTCCGCGCGCAGATGGAGGTGCGCGTGGCCATGGTGCCCGATGAGGCCCGCGTGCCGAAAAGCACCTTCAAGGCGCCCGGAAAATTGAAGCAGATAGCCGTCTACTTCAAGCGGGACGTGCTCTCCAAATTAGCCAATCGGCAATACGTCCTGATAAACCTGCTGGAAGCCCCGGTGCTGGCGTTCGTCATGGCCTTCTTCCTCCGCTACCGCAGCATCGGTCTGGGTGAGGAGGGCAGCTATGTGTTACGCCACAACGACAACATCCCGCAGTACCTCTTCATCGCGGTGATCGTCTCGTTGTTCCTCGGCCTGTCCGTCGCTGCGGAGGAGATCATCCGCGACCGCAAGATCCTGCAACGGGAAAAGTTCCTTTCGCTCAGTCGGGCGAGCTACCTGCTTAGTAAGATCGGACTACTATTCTCCATCTCAGCTATCCAAACACTTCTGTTCGTCCTGGTGGGCGACACGGTGCTCGGCATGACCGGGATGTGGGCGGAACACTGGCTGGTGCTCTTCTCCACAGCCTGCTTCGCGAACGTTCTGGGCCTCAACGTCAGCGCCAGCTTCAACAGCGCCAAGGTGATCTACATGATGATCCCGGTGCTGATCATCCCGCAGCTGATGTTCAGCGGCATCATCGTCCGCTTCGACAAACTGCATCCTTGGTTCGCTTCGGAGAAGAGCGTACCGTGGATCGGGAACATCATGGCCAGCCGTTGGGCGTATGAGGCACTCGCCGTCTCCCAGTTCACCGACAATGCGTACGAGCGCATCTTCTACGACTTCGACCGCCGCATGAAAACGGCCAACTGGAAGAAAGACCTGTGGGTCCGCGAACTGCTGGAACGCAGTGCCCAAGTGCGCCGCACCGTGGACGGGAAAGGGGACAAGGACGAGAACATGGCCAAGGACCTGGCCCTGATCAAGCATGAGATGGCCAAGGAGATCCAAGGGATGCACGGTCTGGAATTCCCGCATCTCGGCATGCTGGACCCGGCCCATGTGAACACCAAGGTCCTGGATGAATTGAATGCGACATTAGACGTGCTTTCACAGCACTATCGGCACACTTACCGCAATGCTGAACGGGAGAAGGAGGCCCTGATCGGCTCCATGACGGCCACCCCGGAGCTGCGCAAAGCCTATTTCGACCTGCTGGACCGGAACCGCAATGAAAGCCTAGCGGATTTCGTGACCAACAGGAACGATGTGAACTTGATCACCGAGTCCCAAGGAGAACTGGTGCAGAAAAGCGATCCGATCTATGTACGGCCGACGGGGGCCGGATTTTTCGCGGCGCAGTTCTATGCCCCGCTGAAGCGCATCTTCAACTATCCGGCCCCCACCCTTTGGGCCAACGTGATGCTGATCTGGGCCATGACGCTTCTGCTGGCAGCGGCGCTCAAGGTCGATCTGTTCCCGTGGCTGGTGGCCCGGCTGGATCGTGGGGGCGGAACGGGTGAATAAGGCACGGATCACTTCCCGTCCACCTCTTCGATCTGGATCATCTTGAACGGCAGGTTGATGATCGCCTGATAATCCTCTCCCGCCTCCAACATGTCCTCGTCATCGGCCTCATAGTGCCATTCCACGATGACGTCCCCGCCCCTGCTCCGCACCGTTTCGAGCTTCTTGAACAGGTCCAGTATGCACTTGCTGGAGCTGGTGTTGAAATACTCGAGTTGCACGCGCAACCGTGTGTTGGCCTTGGGGCTACGTGCATAATGATCGACCCAGTCGATCAGGGGTTTGTAGAATTCGATCGAATTTTCCGGTATCGAACGGCCACGGAGCTCCAATTGCCCCGTCGCACCGTCAAAATGGACCGTAGGGGTCTTCGGGCTACCGTCAAGGAGAATGTTCGTCATGGTCTGATGAGGTCAGGAGGTCACGTTCACGTTCAGGCTGAAAAACGTATTGTCATTGTCCAAAGGCACGAAACCATATTCCAGCTTCTGCCCGCTTTTCCGGGCGATATCGATGATGCCCAATCCACCGCCGCCCGACTTGGTAAATTTACCGTCACCCAATTTGTTCTTGTACAGTTCACGAAGCTGTTGCGGCTCGCATCCGTTCACATGGTCCAAATGCTGCTTCAGCTCACTCACTTCGGCCTTGGCCATGTAATTGCCGGTCAGCACGGAATACCCGGCGTCCTCATGTGCGATCATCACGACGCCTTGCGGATCATCCGTTCGCTTGCTATCACCGGCCTCGCCGATCGTCCGGCTGTTGTGATGGTAGAGGTTCTGAAGACATTCCATGACCACGTTGAACACACGCTTGCGTACCCTATTATCCGGCTCTGAAGCGTTCATCTTGCGTTCCACAAGGCTTAATAGCGCGCTGATGAGATCCGGAGAGAGGTCGCCTTTGAACGACAACATGATCCGTTGCTTTTCAAGCTCGTCGTACAGATCGAATATGCGGTCCACCATAGGCTGTTCGGGATGGTTCCGATCCCTCTGGCAAAGAAATCGGACAACGGGCAAGGTCCCCGTCCGGCCCAATGTAGTTTTCCACGTAATTGTGAACCCCGAGGCCGTTCACACGACGAACCTTTGCCTTAAAGTATGGGCCAGGGTGATGCAGGGACTAAATTTCGCCCCGATCCGAAAGAAGAATGTAGTTGTTCCTCGACCGGATCATCTGACAGATCGAAATAAGCCATGAGCCCGGTGCTGCTTGCCCTGCTATTTCTCGCGTTGCCATTGGCCGCCGGTGCTTGGGTGCGCTTCAAGGCAACCGATGCTGGCTTCGTAAAGCTCCTTTTGGCCTTCAGTGGGGCCTTTTTGCTGGGCGTGACGGTACTTCACATGCTACCGGAACTATATGAGCGCGACAGCGCCAATGTGGGGCTGTGGCTGTTGGCCGGATTCATGCTTCAGGTGGTCCTGGAGTTCTTCAGCAGGGGTATCGAACACGGCCATGTCCATGTTCATGCGAAATCGAGCCGCACGTTGCCCATCGTTACGCTGCTCAGCCTGTTCATCCACTCATTCACGGAAGGCATGCCTTTCGCGGACCCGCGGGTCGGGGGCGATATCCCTTTCGTTGTCGGCGTGCTGCTCCACAAACTACCCATGGCCATCGCCTTGGCCACCGTTATCCAGCGTTCGGGGGTCCGCACCGGACGGTCGTGGGCCATATTGTCGATTTTCGCGGTGGCCGCGCCGTTGGGGATCCTGTTCGGTCATCTTTTCGGCATGCGCATGGGCGAGGATTTCCTCTCTGCGGCATTGGCCATCGCCATCGGCATGCTGCTGCACATCAGCACCACCATCATTTTTGAATCCACACCGGACCACCGGTTCAATGCAAAACGCTTTATCACGGTGTTGCTCGGGGCCTTGCTGGCCATCCTGACGAGCCACTGAGCCATGCGGGGAATTGGCACGCATGCTCCTCATCGCCGGCATACTTGGCTGGCGGTGGCTTTGCCCGCTTGTAGCCTGATGATCGCACTTGGACCGGACAACTTTCCGCTGATCACCGCCCGCGCCTTCCTGCTTCAGGGAGCTGCATTGTTATTGATCGCCGGGATACTGCTGGCCGTGTGCGGGCGAACATGGACGGTGGACGGTGCCGTACTCTCCGCGATGATCTGCATAGGGCCGACCTTCCTGTTGAAGAACAAGACAAATTCCACGGCCACGGGGTCCGTTTTGTTCACATTGGCCCAGATGAACGTGCACCGAACGAACAGCTCCTTTGCCGGCACCATGGCCGCCGCCCGGGCAAGAGGGGCGGATATTCTTTCGGTCCAAGAGGTGGATGCGCGATGGGAAAAGGCCCTTGTGGAAGGCCTCGCCGACCTGTATCCCTACCATGTGGTCCGGACCGCCGATGACAACTACGGCATCGCACTGTTCAGTCGGTCCCCGTTTGAGGATCATGCAGTGTTCGACCTGAACGGGTTGCCCGCCATACGTGCCACGGTACGGCTGAATGAACTGGATATTCTAGTGCTCGCCGTACACCTGCGCTCCCCGGAGAGCCGGGCGGACCTGAAGCAACGGAACATGCAATGGGCCGCACTTGCGGACCTGGCGATCAACGCCCCCGGACCGGTCTTGGTGGTAGGAGACCTCAATACTGTTCCTTGGGATAATGCCGCGAAGCACTTCAACATGGTCACGTCCCTGGCTTGGGGGCCTCACCCTCTATCGCCGACGTGGCCTTCCATCGCCGGACTCTCCTTGATACCCTTGGACCACATGCTGACCTCCCCCGGCCTTTGCATTCTGGACCCTCGCACCTTTATCATCCCCGGATCGGACCATCAGGGACTCTCTGCCACCATTGCAGTGAACCGCTGAAGGAGGTTCTTTTGCCCACGGTCCATCCGGCAAAAAGCCATCGTTCCTTTTGGATCGAGATCCATTAAGTCCTTATCAATTGCCACCTATATTCCGTACCCTGCTGCCATAATTCACCATTCGTTGTTCACCCTCTGACAAAAATCACTTGCGCCGAGCCCGCACTTTACCCCAATTTTGCTCCACAAGCCAGAGAAGGGGATGAACCGATGAGGAGGGAAACGCCCCCGTTGATGGCAACCAACAAAGCATTTGTACGTTTTATGGTCATGTACACGGTCGAACATCGCCAACCTTGGTCCGCCATGCAAAAGCAAACATGGCCACATACCGCCGACCAGGAACAGTGCCCGGCCACGGCGGTGGACACCTCATTCACACACGCTGCGGAGTGCTTGGATCCGTGCAGCAGCCCAACCCGATCCCTTTTATCATGCTAACAGACAGCCGCACGTTCATTCGCCTAGGTCTGCTATCCCTCTTGGGCCTCGCTTTCTATTACGCCCATCTTTTTCTGGGCATGTTCGGCAATGCGGTCCTGTTCAAAATGATGGCAGTGACCTTCCTCTTGGCCACCGTGCCCCTGCCGATCATCGCGGTGAACAACCGGAAGCTCTTTCCGGCCTTGGAAAAGCGCACCAAACACCTGCTGGCCATGGGCACCTTGCTCATGCTCATGCACCATTTCATGATGACCTTCATCTTCGTGATGTTCCTGCCCGAAGGTTCGGTTTTTTGAAACGTTCCGGAGGTTTCCGGCTGCCCTTATAGCACTATCGGCCTCGTGCCGTTCCCCGATGGGCCAGGGTCTCGTGTAACCCTTTTTTCTGCTTCCCGTTCCAATGGTCATGGTCACTAAGACCACGGAACAGACCTGAGACCCCTGGTCGTGTAAGGTGCGAGCATCTTCACATTCGGAGCCCGTAAGCAACGAGACCAGGATATTCGAAACGCGCCCTGTAAGGCGCGTTTCGTCATTTAGGGCGAGCTGCCGACCCCGTAAACAGAGATACTTCACTGCTTCGGATGGTCCGGAGCCGCTGTTCAATGCTCGATCACGATCGACTCTGCCGAGGCCCCGAGACCGGAAAGTATCTCGCTCAGGTGTTTGACGAAATCCGCCGGACCGCAGATGTAGAAGTGCTGATCAAAGTCCTGCACCAATGCGACCATGGTATCCCTGTCGATACGCCGCTCTTGGAACCCGATGACATGTTGCCTGGTGAAGATGTTGAGGAATTTTTTCCCCAGCATCTTGGTCAGTTCATCATCCAAGATCACGTCCGAGGCCGTCTGGTTGGAGCAGACCAGCGTATTGACGCCGAGCTTCTTCTTTTTCTTCAGGTCCCGCAGGATGGCGATGAACGGTGTAACACCCGCCCCTCCGGCAAAGAAATAGCCGGGACCTTGATAACTGATCGCTCCGAAGGGTTCCCCTAGGAACAGTTCATCGCCTTTGCGTGCCAGCCCTATCTGATGGGTAACACCTTGTCGGTCATCATAGATCTTGATGATGAACTCCAAGGTCCGTGAAGTGGTCAGCGAGGTGAAGCTGAAGGGGCGTGGCTTCCCCTCCCAATGTAGTACTCCCCAAAAACTGGACAGGTAGCTAAGGTGGCTAAACTTGTCCAAGGATGACCCGCAAAAGCAGAAGGAAGTTCACTCCCGCATTCAAGGCGCAAGTTGCGCTTGAGGCCGTGAAGGAGAACCATACGATGGCAGAGCTGGCGATGCGCTTTGAGATCGCACCAGCACAGATCGGCCAATGGAAGAAGCAGTTGGCGGAGAACGCCGCTGGGGTCTTTG
>Ga0209063_1000141_pt1 | contig 80108 bp, 50 predicted proteins | sample KloWWTmeKNB19Kit_FD_187177 | JGI IMG/M metagenome (GOLD analysis project Ga0209063, IMG submission 187177) | Active sludge microbial communities from Klosterneuburg, Austria, studying microevolution and ecology of nitrifiers - Klosterneuburg... | ecosystem: Engineered > WWTP > Aerobic digester >... | reverse complement strand
CCAACTCAACAACTTACGTTTTTTAACTTCGGACCACCCTAACTTTAGTGTCCAGCAGACCAGTTCAACAAAACCAGGTCTTCCAGAACGTCAATCTGCCGAGCTAGGATTGTTCCGGACGGCAGTGATCCCGCTATCTCAATTGAAATAGCGGGATCAACACTAGATGGCTGAAGTGCTCATTTTAGCGCGGTGCGGATCGGATCCTTTCCTTTCAACAGATCCGTTACAATAGCGCTGGCAACGAAAACTGAAGAGTACGTACCTACACCGATACCGATCAACAAGGCGAAAATGAATCCCTTTATGGAGACACCACCGAAGAAGAATATCACGAACAACACCAGCAAGGTGGTCAATGAGGTGTTCATGGTCCGTCCCAATGTGGAGTTGATCGCTTTATTGATCACTACTACATACGGCTCGCGCTTGTGATCTCCTAAGTATTCACGGATACGGTCGAATACCACCACGGTATCGTTGATGGAATATCCGATCACTGTAAGGATTGCAGCAATGAATGCCTCGTCGATCTCCAACGAGAACGGCATGATCTTATAAAGCAGCGAATACAGGCCGAGAACGATCAACACGTCGTGTACCAAAGATAGGACGCCGCCCAAACCGAATTGCCAGTTACGGAAGCGGATCGCGATGTACACAAAGATCAAGAATAACGCTATGCTCAATGAAAGGATAGCGTTCCCTTTAATATCATCGCTGATCGTTGGGTCAACCTTCCGGCTTTCGGTTATCTCATATTCAGGGCTGACCTTGCTAAGACCTGCATTCAAGCGGTCGTCAACCAGCGCATCCACTTCCTTACCGGCTTCATTGAACAAGAAGTTGGTAGTGATCTTCACCTGGCGATCACTTCCATAGGTCTTAACGTTCACTGTGCTTTTCACCCCGTCCTCAGAAATGAAATTAGGTTCAAGCGCATTACGCACATCATCCACCTTCACGCTGTTATCGAACTTCACAACATAAGTGCGACCTCCACTGAAATCCACACCCCAATTGAAGCCATTCGTCACCACGGAGAAGATCCCAATGGCGATAATGATACCACTGAAGATGTAGAAATACTTCCGCTTGCTCATGAAATCATAGTTCGCATTGACGAAAATGTCCTTGCTCCACTTGTTCCATACGGTGAATTCGATCCCTTTCTCCAGCATGGTGGTAATGATCATACGGGAGAGGAACAATGCAGTAAACAACGAGGTAAGAATACCGAGACCAAGCGTTGTAGCAAATCCTTGCACCGGACCTGAACCGAAGATCAATAGGATGGCGGCAATTATGAGCGTCGTTACGTTCGAATCCACAATAGCTGACATTGCGCCTTTATAACCAAGGTCAACAGCAGACTTCATCATTTTCCCTTGACGTAATTCCTCACGGATACGCTCGTAGATCAGAACGTTCGCATCCACTGCCATACCCATCGTAAGTACGATACCCGCAATACCAGGCAAGGTCAATGCGGCTTGAAGCGAAGCCAACGCTCCGATCAGTACGAAAAGGTTGAAGACCAAGGCAAGGTCAGCAACCCAACCAGCACGCGCATAATAAAGAACCATGTAGATCAGCACCACTAAAAGTGCAAAACCGAAAGAGTACATCCCTGTGCTCACGTTGTCCGCACCCAAGGAAGGACCAACAACAGTTTCATCGATGATCCTGGCTGGCGCGGGTAAAGCACCTGCTTTCAGGATATTGGCCAGGTCATCTGCTTCTTGGATCTGTGTATTGAGATCACCGGATCCCATGGAGATCGTTGAACGTCCACCAGCGATCTCAGAAATTACGTTGGGTGCGCTATAGACAAGATCATCCAACAGAATGGCGATCACTCTTCCAACATTCTCGCCGGTCATCAACTTCCAGGTCTGGGCACCTTCGCTATCCATGGACATTGTTACTTCAACAGCACCTTTGAAGTCAAAATCCTGGCTTGCATTCACAATGGAACTACCATCCAGTCGTGGCTTTCCTCCACGAGGGACTTTCAGCGCATAGAGACTCAGGAATTGGGCCTTTCCGCCATCCTGCAGGTCGAACGTTTGTGGTTTTGCGCCCCACGCCAGTTTCACATCCTTTGGTAGCAACTGTTTCATGGCTGAAGAATGCAGGTACGCATTTACCTGTGCGGTATCTCCAACTCGCGCCGAACCTAGAATTGGTCCCTTTGCTTGATTACTTGGTTGCAGCAAAGCAAATAGTGGATTCTTCCGAAGAAGTTCAGCACGTTCCTCTTCGCTCAATTCCGTATCCGTTGTATCAGCAAGTGTACTATCCGCAGCGGCAGTTGTAGAATCACCTTCTGCAACCACATCATCACCTAAGCTCGCAACACGCAAAGCCATTCGGCGGTTCTGAGCTTGGCCTTCCGGTGTATCATTGGTTGCAACCGGATGCTGTGAACCGTATCCCTCGGCATCCAATCGATCAGCAGCGATACCCTTTTCCGTTAGTGAGGCCACAACTGCGTCAGCACGTTCTTGGCTTAGTTTCACATTATTGGCTTCGTCTCCGGTATTGTCAGTGTACCCACCGATCTTCAATTTTACGTTGGAGTATGCTTTGAGGATCTCTGCGAGGTTATTCAATTGACCTTCTGAACTTGCGTCAAGAACCGCACTGCCACTTGCAAATGTGGTTCTGTCGAAATTGAACCAAGCCTCTTTATCCACAGACTTTTTCTCTTCCAGGAAACCGATCAAACTGCTTTCAACACCGGTCTTAGCCCCTTTGACCTCCACCCCTGATGAAAGTTTTCTACCGAACTCAGCGTCAGTGCTTGTGTTCTTGGTAGAATCTACAGTGGCCAAAGCACCTAAACGGTCATTCACTTGCTGAAGGACCGGGAATACGGTCTCGTTGTCATGGGTCTCCCAGAACTCCAGATTCGCGGTGCTCTGCAGCACTTTACGCACGCGCTCTTTGTCCTTTACACCCGGCAGTTCGATCTGGATCCGGCCAGAGAAGCTCTGTTTTTGGATCACCGGTTGAGCCACACCGAACTTGTCGATACGTGTACGCATGATACGCTCCGTATTGTTCAAGGCAGCCTCAGCTTCACGCTTCAACGCAGCAATATACTGATCATCAGTACCTTCACGCTCGAACATATCCTTGCGCTCGGGTGTGTAGAAGATCGCAGAAAGTGGTCCGTGACCGGGCACTTTTGCATATTCTTCACCGAATAAGGTGATGAAATCCTCACTGGCGCTCTTTTGACGTTCACGGGCATTATTGATCGCAGTAATAAAAGCCGGGTCCTGACTGTTGCCACTGAGGTTCTGCACCAGTTCCTGAACACTCACTTCAAGCGTAACGGCCATGCCGCCTCGAAGATCCAGACCCAGATTCATTTCCCTTGCCTTGCATTCGGCATATGTATAACCGAGTACCGGATAGATCTCATCCTCACTATGAGTGCGGAGGTATCGATTCTCGTAGATCAGCTGTAATGAATCCTTGTCGCGCGTTGCCATTGCTGGGACCGCTTCGATCAATGAATCTACTGAATAGCCCGCTTCTACCTTGGCTTTCTTCTCCATGCTCGACGTAGGCCAAGAGAAGGAAAGTTGCCATAAACATGCGAGCGCTAATAGGATGGTAAAGATCCATAGCGCGCCTCGATTTTGCATACTGTTTTCTTTTAAGAGGCGGCAAATATAGCGTTGTTGGGCATCGGAGAGCTATCTGAACAGGAACTCTGCGATCCACCAGCAATGATTGAAGCTCGTTCAATTGCACGAAAGGCAATATGCGCCTAGTGTATCAGAGTACTTCAAGAAACTTCACCGTAACACATTTTTCATGGACGCATAGGCCACTTGGTGCTCCACCTAAAGATCCATAGTGCCAGTGTCTTCGATCAGAACTTAGCCAACCTCTATTGGTTAACAAATCCGCAGGGCGCTTTGCATACCTATTGCTCATCTTTGCAACACCATTCAACTAAATAGTGATGCGCACATTTCTACTTCTGGCTGTATTCTGCATTTTAGCATTATCACCCACACAAGCTCAGCTTGATCTCACCTTTGATAATTCCATACCCGTACAAGCCTTTAGTGCGACCTTGGATCTAGCATGGGGCGGTGGATTGAATTTTGCGCAGACCAGTGATATCGACCTGAATTGTGATGGTATCAAGGATCTGTTCTTTTTTGATAGAGCCGGAAATTCTGTTGTTACCCTGCTGAACAATGGATCGCCAGGTCCGATGGCCTATAGTATTACGCGTGCTTATGATAATGTCCATCCATTCCCGGAACTGCATGATTGGGTATTGTTGCGGGATTACAATTGCGATGGCAAGGAAGATATTTTCGCCTATACGAACGCAGGCTTCACGGTATACAAGAACATCGGTGATTGCAATGGGTTGGCCTTTACCCAGGTCGGCGATTATCGCGTTGGATCCAATTATATTTCTTCCAGCGGAAGCGGTGTTTTTACCAATCTCTACATTGCCCAAACAGATATTCCAGGGATCGAGGATATAGACGGTGATGGCGATCTGGACATTCTATCGTTTGCGCTAACGGGTAGCTATATACACTATCACAAGAACTTAAGCATGGAAACGTATGGCACCTGCGATAGCCTCAAGTATGAGCTACGCAACCAATGCTGGGGTTTCTTCTCGGAGAACTCCAATAATAACTCCGTGACCTTGAATGCGCCTTGCGATTATAATGTACCCGCACCAGAAATGGGTGGTGAACGACCAACAACAGAAACAGATGACAATGACCGTGCTACAACAGCGCATGCCGGCAGTACGATACTTCCTTTGGATCTGGATGATGATGGAGACAAAGAGGTCCTATTAGGTGACATTTCGTTCAATAACATCGTAGCGCTGTACAATGGTGGATCGGTATCCTTGGGGATGATGACTTCCGAGGACACCTTATTCCCTAGCTACGATACATCCGTGGATCTACCTTTATTTCCAGGTGCCTACTATGAAGATGTGGATAATGATGGTAAACGCGACCTGATCACCAGTCCGAATGGAACATCGTTGGCAGCGAACATTAATAGCATGTGGTATTACCAGAACATGGGAACGGATGCCGCACCACAATTCCATTTGATACAGGAAGATCTTTTCCAAGGAAGGATGATCGATCTCGGTGAAGGTGCTTATCCGGTTGCATTCGATCATGATGGAGACGGCGTTATGGACCTACTGGTAAGCAACTATGGCTATTATGACCCGAGCGGCACGTACGCTGGAAAGGTGGCCTACTTCCATAATACTGGCACTCTCACAGCGCCGGCATTCCAATTAGAGGATGAGGATTATATGAATTTGAGTTCAAGCGGCATTGGCACAAGCATGTACCCCGCATTCGCGGATATGGATGGTGATGGCGACATGGACATGTATGTTGGTGACCTTCAAGGCAAGATCCATTATTTCGTCAATACATCAACCGGGCCTGTAGCTCAATTCGTTCTGCAACAGCCGAATATTCCGGACAGTAACAATGACACCATCGATATTGGCCAGTTCGCTACGCCACAATTCACGGATATGGATGGTGATGGACTTATGGATCTTATCATAGGAGAACGCAATGGCAATGTGAATTACTATCGCAATACGGGTACGGGGAGCTCACCTGTTTGGACCTTGATCACAGAGGATCTCGGTGGTGTACTCACCGTAGTTGCCCCGAATGTCACCGGCCACTCGGTACCATTCATATTCACCACCAGCGCAGGTAGTCGGGAAATGCTGTTGGGTTCAGAGAGCGGATGGTTATACCACTATGGTGACATCGACAACAACATTGCCGGCACATGGACCTTGATCGACAGCACGTTCATGGACCTCCGCGATGGGTACCGCACCGCATTATGCCTCTATGATTACACCGGAGATGGTAAGCTGGACATGGTACTCGGTAATCTACGTGGTGGGCTAAGCTTCTGGAACAGCTCGAATACACTAGGGTTCAATGAGGTCTCTGATGCGCGTTCTTTCTTCAGCCTTTACCCTAATCCGGCAACTACGAGTGTGGACCTGGTATTGAATGCGCCACCTGCAAAAGGTTCTACTTGGGTGATCCGGAATAACATGGGGCAACTTGTACAACAACAACAGGCGCTTCAACAGCAAACCCAAGTGAATATTTCGGCACTGCATGAAGGTATCTACCTGGTACGCTTGGAGGGTGCAAAGCGCGGACCGGCTGAGCACTTGATCGTGCTCAGGTAGAACGGAATTCATGGAATGAGCAGGAGTTCCTTTCCAGTCCTACAGTAGTTCGCAGATCATATGCAACAAAGGCGCCCAATTGGACGCCTCTGTTGTTCATGAAACGAATGGATCCGATCACGCGGAGACGCTGTTCATTTTATCCAGAACTTCCATTACCTCCTTCACAGCCTTAGCACTCTGGTGCGTTTCGGCCATCTCTTCTTTTGTCAATTTCAATTCAATGATGCGCTCAATACCATTTTTACCGAGGATCACAGGGACACCAAGGTAAACATCTTTAAGGCCGTATTCCCCTTGTAGCCAGGCGCACACTGGGAAGATCCGTTTTTGGTCGCGTACGATCGCTTCAACCATTTGCGCAGCAGCCGTGCCTGGTGCATACCATGCAGAAGTTCCGAGCAGATTCACGATCTCTCCACCACCCTTCTTCGTGCGCTCGACAATGGCATCCAGCTTATCCTTATCCATCAGCTCCGTTACCGGAATGCCTCCAACCGTAGTATAGCGCGGCAATGGGACCATGGTATCACCATGTCCGCCCATCAGAACAGCCTGGATATCCTTTGGGCTCACGCCGAGTTCAGTTGCTAAGAAAGCACGGTAACGCGCAGTATCCAGAATACCTGCCATTCCGAACACACGCTGTGCAGGGAATTTGCTGTTCAAGAACGCGCAGTAGGTCATTACATCCAACGGGTTACTTACCACAATGATGATGCAATTGGGCGAATGCTTGATCACGTTCTCCGTTACACTCTTAACGATATTCGCGTTGGTCGCTATGAGATCATCGCGGCTCATACCAGGCTTTCTCGGCAATCCACTTGTGATCACTACAACTTCACTGTTGGCAGTTCTTGAATAATCATTCGTACAACCGGTGATCCGGCTGTCGAACAAGCTGATCGGCGCAGTTTGCCAGATGTCCAGAGATTTGCCTTCAGCGAAACCTTCCTTAATATCGAGCAACACCACTTCATTGGCGAGCTCCCAACGGGCCACGGCATCGGCGCATGTAGCACCAACATTACCGGCCCCTACTACAGTTACCTTCATTGTTCTATCAATTGCTATAGGGTTGAACGATCGAGAATTCGAGTTGTTTCAGCGAAATAATGAGCATCGCTTGAACAGGAGGGCGAAGGTAGTGGATAGGCCGTTGCATCATGATCAGGCGGATACAAATACCGAAGTAGGCTGGATGGATCCTGAATGCGGGCAAATAGTCCAGATCCGATAAAACATACACGCATTACCCTGAAGAACAGTACATTAGATCGGTATAGGCACACCATCATCGTTACTGATACATGACTTAGCGCGGTATACTTGGCCCTAAGAACAAAAGAATTTTCCTTTCAGAGGCATCCTTTTACTAGGTCTTGCGTCTTGAAGAAAGATGGCTACCTTGTCGGCATCCATGAGCACGCACATTGCTGAACCGCGAGCACCAGAACGGGGTATTCCTCGACTGATGGTATCGTGGTTCAACGGAGAAAATAAAGAACGTTCCTATTCGGAAGAGATAGACGGCTGCATGCGTGGTGAGCGTAAGTATGAGCAGCGTTTATATGAGATGTTCTACGGTAAAATGATGGCCGTTTGCCAGCGATATACCAAGAACGCCGATCAGGCGAAGGATATCTTACAAGATGGTTTCATCAAGGTCTTTGGCAGTCTGGATAAGTTCAATAAGTCCGGATCCTTCGAGGGTTGGATCCGTCGGATCATGGTGAACACGGCGATCGATCATTTCCGGAGGGCGAAGAATTCATACTTATTGCTTGGAGAAGACCGGAGCATAGAGGATTTCGCCGATAGTGATGCAGAGGACATCAGGGCAGAAGAAGAAGCGGATGACGAATTCTCCATGAAGCCAGCTGACGTAATAAATGCAATGCAGAAATTGACACCAGCGTATCGCACGGTATTCAACCTGTATGTTTTCGAGGAGCATACCCATAAGGAGATCGCTGAGCTATTAGGGATCAATGTGGGAACCTCCAAAAGCAACTTGGCGAAAGCCAAGAATAATTTGAAAAAACTGCTAATACAGGAGCAAAAGCTTCGATAATGTCATGACGATGATAAAAGGTCAAGATGCGTTTGAGCGTTCTCTGAAAGGGGCCTTGGAACAGTATGAGGTACCTTACAACTCTGCCGATTGGGCGCAGATGGAAAAGCGATTGGATGGCCAGAAAAAGAACAACTGGACCTCCTCTGCGGCACTCTATCTTCTCTTGTTAGGCGGGAGTTTAGCTGTTGCCACTACGGTGCAACAACTTGCCAGCAGTGCGAATATTGTAGCAGAAAATAACATAGAAGCCACTTCGAACCCAACGCATGTTCCTGAACAATTCGCAGCAGAGAACGTTACTGCCATTGAGACCAATGAAATTGAGACACCAGCGATCGTCGCTAATGAGGCCCTGCCTGTTGTTGTTGAGAAAACCACTTCACTTCGTACACGTGATCCGGGACCCTCTTCAAATTCCATGATCTCCACAAGTGGCGCTTCTGATGTGGCCCCTGCACCAAAGCCTGCCTCTACCACTGTGGCTATTCGGCCTAGTATCACGGAAGGTTGCCCAGGAGCCAATGTTGAGTTTGCCGTGGACAATATGCCCAAAACGGGAATGCACTTGTGGAATTTCGGTGACGGTAGCTTCTCCAACAAACCATCCCCTGAACATACGTTCAGCAAGGCAGGCACGTATGAAGTAATGCTGTCTCATTCATCGACCGGTGGAGGTTCCATAGAGAACAAACCAGCGAGCGACCTCATCGTGATACACGAAGCGCCGGAGGCGCAATTCAAACCGCTGAAACAAGAATACGATAATACGGTGCCATCAGTTCATTTCGAGAACCGAAGCCAAGGAGCGAAAAGCTACGTATGGGATTTTGGTGATGGTAGTACTTCCAACATAGCCCATCCGGATCACGTATTCAAGAAAAAGGGTTCATACCCTGTAACACTTACCGTAACCAACGATAATGGTTGTGTGGATAGAACGGAACAGACCATACGCATTGAAGACGATTACGATCTTTTCGCTCCAAAAACATTTTCCCCGAACGAAGATGGCCGGGATGATGTGTTCATTCCAGAAGCGCTGAAGACGCTTGGAGTGAAGTTCCGCATGACCATTTATGATACCAAAAGCGGTCAAATGATCCACGAAACACGCGACATATCACACCCTTGGAATGGTCGCATCGGCAACAAAGGTGAGCTTTGCTCCACAGGCGATTATATGTGGATGGTGGAGATGAAGGACGGTGATAAGCTTGGTGGTAGCTATACCGGCACGGTGAGCTTATTGCGATAGGCTTCCTTGATAACCTTTTTTGAGAAGTCCGGGAGGTGTTCCGGACTTCTTATATTTGGGGGTCAGGCAACTCCTAACAACATTTATACATCATAGTATGTGTAAGTGGAACTCCGTTAAGGGACGGTATGTCCTGCAATTCCGAACACTGACCCTATATGACAACGACCTTTAACCCTATTGACAAGCTGAAGCATCTATTAGGATCGGCCATGGCATTGGTGGTGATCATTACCTCTACTTCAGCTTATGCTCAACCCTATAGCATCGCTGCTGGCACAGTGAATGCTTGCGCAAGTATTCTTGAGGATACGGGTGGACCTAGCGCACCATATAGTGACAATGAGAATTTCACAGTAGTGATCTGTCCGGATGTTCCGGGTGATGCAATATCGTTGACATGGGTGTTGTTCAACTTAAGTACCCAAGGTGCTCAAAATACGTGGGATGCTATCGAGATCTGGGACGGAAACAGCACTTCAGAAACATATTTGGGGTCATACTCCGGCACAGCACTTTCCGGATTGATCTCGTCTGCAACCAATATGAATTCTACCGGATGCCTCACCATACGATTCCGTTCGAATGGGATCGGTACCGGTGATTTTGCTGCGGGGATCACGTGCTATACACCCTGCGAACGACCAACGGCCGTGGCTTCCATGAGCGAAGCTGGTCCCGCAATGATCTGTGTTGGAGAAGAGATCAGTTTTGATGGTACTGCGTCCTATGCAGCAACAGGCTTCAATATCACTCAATATACATGGGTATTTGACGATGGCAGCACGTCAAACACACCCGTAACGAGCCATATATTCTCTGCGCCTGGTGAATACATTGTTCAATTGAATTTGATCGACGATAATCAATGTGTGAATTCAAACGTAGTTGATCTCCAAGTCCTTGTAAGCACTACACCTTCTTTTGCGGGTACCGTAGAAAGTATCGAAACATGTTTGGGAGCAACAGTTGATCTTACGGGTGTTGTAACACCAACGACCTGGACGGGAATTCCGGATGCGAACTTCGGCGATGGTGTATACCTGCCCGATGACCTTGGTATCCCATTCGTTAGTGATCTACTATTCACCCAATTCGATCCTGGGCAAACCTTAACGGATGCGAACGATCTTCAATCCATCTGTGTGAGCATGGAGCATTCATTCATGGGTGACCTTGTCATTCAATTGGCCTGTCCGAATGGCCAGGTAATGATAATGCATCAACAAGGTGGTGGAGGAACCTATCTCGGTGACGCAAATGATGGAGATGGCAATGCTAATCCCACGATCGGTGAATGCTGGGACTATTGTTGGAGTCCGACAGCAACGCTTGGAACTTGGGAAGAATCTTCGCAATGGGGCACCGGAACACCGAATACCATGCCTTCGAGTCAAGGCACGGCATTGATACCTGGCACTTATTCCAGCGTACAACCATTCACCAACATGTTGGGGTGCCCATTGAATGGAACATGGACGATCACTTTCACTGATCTGTGGGGTGCGGATAATGGTTTCTTATGTGACTGGTCGTTGAATTTCAACCCAGCAATAATTCCTGATGCTACGCAGTTCACTCCGGATATTGGCACCAGCACGTTGGACTCTGCTTCATGGTCCGGACCAGATCTAGTATTAGACCCCAATGACCCATTGACCGCTGTTGCCACACCGACGAATCCGGGAACCTATGCTTATCAATTTTTTGTAACGGATAATTTCGGCTGTTCCTATGACACTACGATCACTGTGGAGATCTCACCACAGTTGGAGCTCACGGCAGGTCTGGACATCGTTCTCTGCAGCGACCCGCTTCCAATGGGAGGTGCAGTGGTAGCAAATGGTCCTCCAACAAATTGTGTCTACACATTACAACTTCACGAATCATTCGGCGATACTTGGAATGGCGCATCACTGGCAGTGAATATTGATGGTGTAATTACGAATCATACGATCAGTACATCAGGTATGACCGAATTGGTGGTCCCGTTGAACGTTACCACGGGGGCTACGATCACATTAACGTTTACGGCCGGGACCAACTGGAACAACGAGAATTCATTTACCTTATTGGATGACGCTGGTACGATCATTTATGATTCGCCCGATGGTCCAGCCTCAGGTGTATCGTATACGGGGACCATTGTTTGTGGTGGTGGAACAAGTCCGGTAACTTGGATCTGGAGTCCTGTGGATGGCTTGACGGACCCTAGTGATCCGACCACCAACGTCTATGTTACGGAACCCACGATGTATTACTTAACGGGTTACTTGAACAACAATCCGGATTGTGCGGTTATGGATAGCGTGATCGTGAGCCCGGATCCTTCCATAGATGCTGGATCGAGCGCAGCAATTACTCTTTGCTTTGGGGACCCGGCCATCCAATTGACGGATTCGCTGGAGGGCACGCCGGACCAAACGGGAGTATGGACCGATGCTGGTAGTGCCATCGTACCGGGATCATTTGACCCGACAATAGGCGCTCCGGGTTCATACACCTATACGGTAACGAGTGCTGCAGGATGTGTGGCCACTGCTGATCTGGTTATTACCATTCTAGCTGCGGATGATCCACTCTGTTGTGGTGTTCCGGATGCAGGAGAACCGACCTTTTCATGTAACCTCTCGATAAACTTGAATGCTACACCTGGAAATACCGGAGTCGGCATTTGGACGGGACCGTCAGGAGCAGTATTCGGAAACGCGAGTAACCCACAGACCACGGTTACACTACAGCCTGGTATGGGAGGAACGCATTGGTTCTATTGGAGAGAGAATGATGGCGCATTCTGTAACACGGTGGATAGTGTACAAATGACCCTAACAGATCCATTGGCGATCACGTTCTCGAAGACGGATGCCATTTGTTATTCCTATTGTGACGGAACTGCTCACGCAACCGTTGTTGGTGGAAATGCAGCAGTGGCACTTGAATATATTTGGAGCACCGGTGAAAATGGTCCGGCATTAACGGACGTTACTGATCTATGTGCAGGGAATTACAGCTTACTCGTAACGGATGACAACGCTTGCATCGATACCGCGTCCTTCTTCATTGATGAACCTATCCTTTTGGAGATCGATAGCATTGCATCACAACCCGTTACATGTTCCGGCGATTGTGATGGCCAGATCGAGATCTACGATCCAGAGGCGGTGGAATACAGCTACAATGATGGACTCAGTTGGTCCGTTGATGCTATCGCGATCGGCATATGTGAGGACATCCATCCGGTGCGGATCCGTGATTCGGCCGGATGCTTTGGAACAGGAGTAATAACCGTAGATGGTCCACCACCTGTTGTTTCAGAATTCGAATGGGGACCGATTCCTGCGAACATCAATGCCCCGACCATTACCTTCCATAATACAAGTACAGGTTCGCAGAATTACGTGTGGGATATCGATGGCCTTCTTACGACCACGGATACGGATACGGAATTCACGTTCACTGATCGAGTTCCTGGAACATACAATGTCTGTTTGGTAGCAATGAACTATAACAATTGCATTGACACGACATGCCATGATGTTATCATTGACGACATTCTTTTCACCTACATACCGAATGCGTTCACTCCGGATGATGATGGAAAGAATGACGTGTTCGCAATGAGCGTCAACATCGATGTCATCACGAAATTCCAAATGATGGTATTCGATCGTTGGGGCCAGATGGTTTACACCGCTACTAGCCCATATGACCCGTGGTTCGGAAGCTACAAGAACAGTGGAGAGATCCTACCTCAAGGTGTTTACGCCTATAGGATACTCTTCGAGATCGCGGGTACTGAAGTACAAAAAGAATTTCTTGGTCACGTTACCTTGATCAAGTAGAAATAATTTTCGTCATGAAAAGAGCGGCAAAGGAGAAAGATCCAATGCCGCTTTTTCGTATCCATACGTTCCGAGATCAAAAAAACAAACCTATCATCTGATCAATGCTGTTCATAGGTCCGGTTCGGCACTTCGTCCAAAATTGAATAGAACAGTCTCAGAATTAGGATGGAGTACATATTTTACAACCCGTGAGAGCGTCAAAAACCTCGATCATTTTACCTGCCCTGAACCATCGATAACTGAACGATCGCGATCCCGGAACATGTCATCCAAAACCATTCGCATCGTCCTAGCCATCGCTCTGGCTCTGTTTTGGGGAAGTGGTATGGAATTATTCGGGCAGCCGTTTCCAATTTTCAATGGTACCGATGTTACCTGTGTGGGTGCATTCTTGGATAGCGGGGGCCAGGGCGGAACCGGATATGGGAACAACGAGAATTACATATATACCCTTTGTCCCGATGACCCGACCGGTGCCATTTCGTTGAACTTCATCACGTTCAACTTGAACACGGCCGGTGCCGCACCGGGTGATGTGATGGTGATCCATGATGGGAACAGCGTGGCCGACCCTATCCTTGGCTCATGGACCGGAACCGCACTTCAAGGCTTGGTCGTATCGGCATCGGCAGGAAATAGCAGTGGTTGTTTGACCATTGAGTTCACGAGCAATGCAACAGGACTTGGAGTGTTTGCGGCATCGATAACCTGCTACCAGCCTTGTACACGACCAACAGCAGTTGCTACGCATGGAGCGGTAGGCGCACAGCGGATCTGCCCCGGAGAAAGTGTCACGTTCAACTCTGCTGGTTCATATGCAGCACCTGGATTTTCCATCGCAACTCGCAGATGGGTTTTTGGCGACGGCACCTTTCTGAATAATGCACCGGCATCGGTGAACCACACATACACGCAGCCTGGAGGTTATATCGCGCAATTGGAATTGGTGGACAACAATGGCTGTGCAAGCACCAACTTGGTCGATCTGCTGATCGAAGTTGGTACAATACCGAGTTTTGATGGAACAGGTGGACCCTTGGTCGGATGCCCAGGCGAAACCATTTGTTTGGATGGTGATGTGAACGGTACTACATGGACCGAGAATCCGACCCCTGGTCTTGGTAGTGGGGTTTTCCTTCCGGATAACGTGGGGTCCTGCTTCAACAGCACCGTTACTTACAACCAATTTACGTTGGGTCAAACATTGACTAATGTAAATGGTCTGCTTTCGATCTGTATGTCGATGGAACACTCGTTCATCGGCGATCTTGTGATCACTATTATTAGTCCAACGGGTGAGTCAGTGGTCATGCACCAACAGGGTGGCTTAGACACATATTTAGGAATTCCTATCGATGATGATCTAACCCCGAACGCACAAGGCACATGCTGGAACTACTGTTTCAGCCCTACCGCGACCAACGGCACTTGGGTGGATAATGCGCAAGCCACATTACCAACTGGAACCTATGAAAGTTTGAACCCTTTGAGTGGTTTGGTGGGGTCGTCTTTGAACGGCACATGGACCTTACAAGTCTGTGATCTGTGGGCGCAGGACAATGGGTTCATCTGTGATTGGAATATGGATTTTGCGCCATCACTTTTTGCGGACCTGATCGAATTCACGCCTGTTTATGGTGCCGGTTGTGATAGCAGTTCATGGAGCGGTGCGAACATTTCAAGCACCACAGGGAATTGTAACCAGATCTGCATAACACCGCCGGGTGTTGGGAATTTCCCATACGTGTACACCGTACAGGACAATTTCGGTTGCACGTATGACACAACGATCACGGTGAGCATTGTCCAAGGACCTCAAGTGAATGCGGGCGCCAACGTTACCACTTGTGGCGATCCAGTGCAGTTGGGCGCGACAATTACCTCTGGCGGAATAGCTTCACCTTGTAACTACACATTGACGTTGAATGATACATGGGGAGATGGATGGTTTGGGGGATCCGGTGTAACGATCACAGTAAATGGTGTACCAACAGCTTGGACCTTACCCAACGGTTCCACAGGCAGTGTGGCGGTGCCGGTCAACAATGGTGAGGCCATCAGCTTGAACTATACTGCTGCATTCTTGTTCAATGGCGAGCAATCCTTTACGTTGACCAACTCGTCCGGAACCGTAGTGTATAACTCAGGTAATGGTCCTGCAAGTGGCCTGTCATGGAGTGGGACCGCGATCTGCCCGAATGGTGGCATGGTCTATAGTTGGAGTCCAGCTACCGGATTATCCGACCCGAACATATCAAACCCTTTAGCCACCGTGGGTTCAACTACCACCTATTGCGTGACAGTTTATCAGATGGGTCATCCGGACTGCGCTACGACCGACTGTGTGGATGTATTGTTCGATAACCCTGCTGATCCAGGTATCAACGGAAATATTACGGTCTGCGAAACATCCAGCCCGATCAATTTGTTCTCACAACTAGGTGGCACACCTGAAGTTGGCGGTGCGTGGACCACCCCATCAAGCACACCGCATAGTGGCAATTTCATACCCGGAACCGATGTCCCAGGGTTTTATACTTACACCACAACCGGCACAGGTGCTTGTGGACCAGCTACTGCAAGCGCAACGGTAGAGGTGATCGTCAACTTATTGACGGATGCTGGGGATAATGGAGATGTTACCGTCTGTAGCAATGCAGGTCCAGCAGGTCTGTTCGCCGAACTCGAAGGTACGCCAATTGCTGGTGGTACTTGGTCAGGACCAAGCCCAATAATTGGCGACGCCTTTGATCCGAGCACCATGAACGGTGGGCTGTATACGTATACAGTCCCAAGTCCAGCTCCTTGTCCAGCAGCAACTGCCGAAGTTTTTGTGGTTATAGAACAACCCGTGGATGCAGGGACTGATGGGGCCATAGTTCTTTGTTCAACTAATGGTCCTGCTTCTTTATTCGCTCAACTTGGAGGTGCTCCCGCTGCGGGCGGAATATGGACCGGACCGAGCGCAGTGGTCGGTGGCATGTTCGATCCAGCGACAATGACCGCTGGTGATTATACCTACACCGTTACAGGAACGGCACCTTGTCCGGATGAGACTGCAACGGTAACCGTAACGATCAACACACCACCGGATGCTGGAGCAGATGGTGCTATCACCTTGTGTTCCACCGATGCGGCGGCTTCACTGATCACTCAACTTGGCGGCACTCCGGATGCGGGCGGAACATGGACGGGACCTAGCGCTGTCGTCGGCGGCATGATCGATCCTGCGACTATGACCGCAGGTGACTACACCTACACCGTTACTGGAACAGCACCATGTGCGGATGATATGGCTACGGTTAACGTAACCATCAACACCCCACCGGACCCTGGAACGGATGGTGCGATCACTTTGTGCTCCACGGATGCGGCAGCTTCTTTGTTCGCTCAACTTGGAGGTACTCCTGCGACGGGCGGAATATGGACCGGACCAAGCACGGTGGTCGGTGGCATGATCGATCCAGCGACAATGACCGCTGGTGATTATACCTACACCGTTACAGGAACGGCACCTTGTCCGGATGAGACTGCAACGGTAACCGTAACGATCAACACACCACCGGATGCTGGAGCAGATGGTGCTATCACCTTGTGTTCCACCGATGCGGCGGCTTCACTGATCACTCAACTTGGCGGCACTCCGGATGCGGGCGGAACATGGACGGGACCTAGCGCTGTCGTAGGTGGCATGATCGATCCTGCGACAATGACCGCAGGTGTTTATACATACACCATTACAGGAACCGCACCTTGTCCGGATGATTTGGCTACGGTAACCGTAACGATCAACACACCACCCGATCCAGGAACCAATGGGGCTATCACACTTTGTTCTACAGATGCTGCTGCTTCATTATTCACACAACTTGGTGGCACTCCAGATGCAGGCGGTACTTGGACTGGACCTAGCGCGGTGGTCGGTGGTATGATCGATCCGTTGACAATGTCTGCTGGCGACTATATGTACACTGTTGTTGGAACTGCACCCTGCCCCGATGAAACAGTAACTATAACCGTAACAATAAATACACCACCAAATGCAGGAACGGATGGAGCGATCACCTTGTGTTCCACCGATGCTGCAGCCTCTTTATTCGGACAACTCGGAGGTGTTCCAGATGCAGGAGGAACATGGAACGGACCCAGTGTTGTCGTAGGTGGCATGATCGATCCTGCGACAATGACCGCAGGTGTTTATACATACACCGTTACAGGAACCGCACCTTGTCCGGATGATATGGCCAGTGTTGCAGTAATTATCAACACTCCACCGGATCCTGGAATGGACGGATCTATCACTTTGTGCGCCACGGATGCGGCAGCTTCTTTGTTCGCGCAACTTGGTGGCACGCCGAATGCAGGCGGAACATGGACAGGACCTAGTGCTGTTGTTGGCGGCATGATCGATCCGTTGACAATGTCTGCTGGCGACTATACGTACACTGTTGTTGGAACTGCACCCTGCCCGGATGAAACAGCAACTGTAACCGTAACCATCAACACCCCACCGGACCCCGGAACGGATGGTGCTATCACTTTGTGCGCCACGGATGCAGCAGCTTCTTTGTTCGCGCAACTTGGTGGCACTCCGGATGCAGGCGGAACATGGACCGGACCTAGCGCAGTAGTTGGTGGAATGATCGATCCAGCGACCATGCTTGCTGGAGTATACACATACACCGTTGCCGGAACAGCACCTTGTCCGGATGATATGGCCAGTGTTGCAGTAATTATCAACACTCCACCGGACCCTGGAACGGATGGTGCGATCACTTTGTGCGCCACGGATGTGGCTGCTTCTTTGTTCGCGCAACTTGGTGGCACGCCGAATGCAGGCGGAACATGGACAGGACCTAGTGCTGTTGTTGGCGGCATGATCGATCCTGCGACTATGACCGCAGGTGTTTACACATATACAGTGACCGGAACTGCGCCATGCCCCGATGAAACCGCAGCGGTTACCGTTACGATCAACACCCCGCCGGACCCCGGAACGGATGGTGCTATCACTTTGTGCGCCACGGATGCAGCAGCTTCTTTGTTCGCGCAACTTGGTGGCACTCCGGATGCAGGCGGAACATGGACCGGACCTAGCGCAGTAGTTGGTGGAATGATCGATCCAGCGACCATGCTTGCTGGAGTATACACATACACCGTTGCCGGAACAGCACCATGTCCGGATGATATGGCTACGGTTACCGTAACCATAAACACACCACCCGAACCAGGAACCGATGGTGCTATCACACTTTGTTCCACTGATGCAGCTGCTTCTTTGTTCGCGCAACTTGGTGGCACTCCCGAAGCAGGCGGAACATGGTCTGGACCTAGCGGTGTAGTTGGTGGCATGATCGATCCTGCGACTATGACCGCAGGTGTTTACACATATACAGTGACCGGAACTGCGCCATGCCCCGATGAAACCGCAGCGGTTACCGTTACGATCAACACCCCGCCAAATGCAGGTATCGATGGTGACCTTACACTGTGTATAACCAGTCCGGCAACTTCAATGTTCGCCGCGCTTTCAGGCACCCCAGATGTGGGTGGAACTTGGACAGGACCAAATGTAGTTGTAGGTGGATTGTTCGATCCTGCGACCATGACCGCTGGCGATTACATATACACTGTAACTGGAACAACACCCTGCCCGAGCGATGCGAGCATTGTAACGGTCAGCGTTGTAAGCACACCTGATGCTGGTTTACCTGGCCTAGTAACACTCTGCACAAGTGACGCAGCGATCGCATTGTTCAACCAACTCACTGGCACACCGGATGCTGGTGGAACATGGACAGGACCTAGCGCAGTTGTTGGAGGAATTTACGATCCAGCAACAATGACCGCTGGTGTTTACACGTACACGATCGATGTGCCACCGCCTTGTGTTAGTGTGAGTTCGACAGTTACTGTAACGGAAGTTGCGCCTCCCAATGCAGGCATCGATGGTGACATTACACTCTGTGTTAGCAGTCCAGCAGCTTCGCTTTTTGCAGCGTTGACAGGTGCTCCGGATGCAGGTGGAACTTGGACAGGGCCAAGTGCGGTTGTGGGTGGAATGTTCGATCCTGCGACCATGACCGCTGGCGATTACACGTACACCGTTTCCGGAACAGCACCATGCCCAATCGATGCAAGTGTGGTAAGTGTGACTATTGTGAATACACCGGATGCTGGACTTCCTGGTAATGCAACACTCTGCACAAGCGATGCTGCGATCGCATTATTCGATCAACTTACTGGCACACCCGATGCTGGTGGAGCATGGACAGGGCCAAGCGCAGTTGTTGGCGGCATGTACGATCCAGCGACAATGACTGCTGGTATTTATACCTACACGATCACTGTTCCACCACCTTGTGTTAGTGTGAGTTCGACAGTTACCGTAACAGAAATTGCACCACCGAATGCAGGCATCGATGCTGACATAACATTGTGTGTTAGCAGTCCTGCGACTTCACTTTTTGCAGCGCTGACAGGCGCCCCGGATGCAAGCGGAACATGGACAGGACCGAGCGCTGTTGTCGGAGGCATGTTCAATCCAGCGACCATGACATCTGGTGATTACACCTATACTGTTGCAGGTACCACACCTTGCCCGAGCGATATGAGTGTAGTGAGCGTATCGGTTGTAAGCACCCCCGACGCTGGGTTACCGGGCCTAATAACGCTCTGCTCAAGTGATGTAGCGATCGCATTGTTCGATCAACTTACCGGCACACCAGATGCTGGTGGAGCATGGGCTGGACCGAGCACCGTTGTTGGTGGCATGTTCGATCCAGCAACTATGACCGATGGTGTTTATACATACACGATCGATGTGCCACCGCCGTGTGTCAGCGTAAGTGCAACAGTTACTATTATGGAAGTTGCGCCACCCGATGCAGGCACGGATGGTTCAATGACGGTTTGCATTAGTAGCCCGGCTGGATCGTTGTTCGATCAATTGACTGGCACACCCGATGTAGGTGGAACGTGGACTGGACCAAGCGCAGTTGTCGGCGGCATGTTCGATCCTGCGACCATGACCGCTGGCGATTACATATACACTGTAACTGGAACAACACCTTGCCCGAGCGATGCAAGCGTGGTAAGTGTAACCGTTGTGAATACTCCGAATGCAGGACTACCAGGTAATGCAACGCTGTGTACCAGTGATGCAGCGATCGCATTGTTCGATCAACTTATAGGCTCACCAGATGTGGGTGGAACATGGACAGGACCAAGCGTTGTAGTTGGTGGCATGTTCGATCCAGCAACTATGACCGATGGTGTTTATACATACACGATCGATGTGCCACCGCCGTGTGTCAGCGTAAGTGCAACAGTTACTATTATGGAAGTTGCGCCACCCGATGCAGGCACGGATGGTTCAATGACGGTTTGCATTAGTAGCCCGGCTGGATCGTTGTTCGATCAATTGACTGGCACACCCGATGCAGGTGGAACGTGGACTGGACCAAGCGCAGTTGTCGGCGGCATGTTCGATCCTGCGACCATGACCGCTGGCGATTACATATACACTGTAACTGGAACAACACCTTGCCCGAGCGATGCAAGCGGGGTAAGTATAACCGTTGTGAATACTCCGGATGCTGGCTTGCCAGGTAATGCAACGCTGTGTACCAGTGATGCAGCAATCGCATTGTTCGATCAACTCACCGGCACACCTGATGCTGGTGGAGCATGGACCGGACCAAGCGTTGTAGTTGGTGACATGTTCGATCCAGCAACTATGACCGCTGGTGTTTATACATACACGATCGATGTGCCACCGCCGTGTTCAAGTGTTTCTTCGACCGTTACGATCTCAATTTCTCAACCACCGGATGCTGGCGTTGACGCATCCATCGTTCTTTGTAATGTCAGTGATATTGAGGATCTATTCCCCCATTTAGGAAACACTGCAGAACCAGGTGGGATATGGAGCGGAGCGAGTCCAGGAGCATTGGATGGCTCGTTCGACCCAGCAACTGATCTACAAGGAATATACGTCTACACCGTTTCAGGAACAGCCCCTTGCCCCGCAGCCATAGCTACGGTCGAAGTAACTGTAGTAAGCACACCTGATCCCGGAGAAGATGGAATGATCACAGTCTGTGGAACGGACCAAACTTTTGAACTATTCGATCAATTACTTGGAGCTCCGGATGTAGGCGGAACATGGACAAATTCCGCAGGCATCTCTGTTGGGGATACGTTCGATCCTGCACAACATACATCCGGGATCTACACCTATACGATCAATGCACCAGCACCCTGTCTAAGTGCAAGTAGTAACGTCACAGTAACAGTTATTCAACCGCCAAATGCGGGCATTGACGGTAGCATAACGCTTTGCACGAACGGTGCGGCATTGGATCTCTTCACACAGTTAAGTGGCAACGCTGATCCGGGAGGAACTTGGAGCGGACCGGGAGCTTTTGGTCCAGATGGTGTATACGATCCATCCATAGGTGTTGCTGGCGTGTACGTCTATCAGGTTGAAGGAACTGTACCCTGCCCCGCGGATGTTTCGGAAGTGGTGGTAGCACTGACCCAAACTCCGAATGCAGGCCAGAATGCAACATTGAACTTATGCGTTAGCGGATCGCCATTGGATATCTTCCCAAGCCTTGGAGGAGCTGAACTGGGCGGCACTTGGACAGGTCCGAACAACACCCCATTCACAGGGATCTTCACACCCGGCACCAATGTGGATGGGAATTACACATATACCATTCCGGGCATCGCACCTTGTCCATCCGCATCCGCAATAATTACGGTCCAGCAACTTACGGATCCGGATGCTGGGCAGAACGGGGAGATCATTTTATGCACTACCGCTGCACCCGCTACACTATTCAACAACGTACAGGGTACACCTGATTCAGGTGGTTCATGGTTCATGCCAGATGGCACACCGTTCGATGGCATATTCGATGGAGCGACCCATCCAGCAGGAACTTACAGCTACATCATACAGGTTCCACCACCCTGCATCAGTGATACCGCCTTCGTATTCGTGACCACCGTTCAAGGGCCTGATGCCGGAGAGGATGGTAGCGCCACACTATGCGACAATGCACCGGCGATCCCGTTATTCGATGAACTCGGTGGAACACCGGATGCAAATGGTTCATGGACTGGACCAGGCAGTTTCAATGCAACCCATTTCACACCTGGCGCGGATGTTCCAGGTAATTACATCTACACGGTTCCCGGCGCAACACCATGCCCCAACGCAACGGCAATGGTCGTTATCGATGTGAATCCACTACCTTATGCTGGCGGCAATGGCTATCTGTCGCTCTGTCCAGGGGCCGCACCGGTATCGCTTTTCGATCGACTGGAAGGAACCCCGGATCCCGGTGGCACATGGACTGGCCCTGGAGGGAGTCCGAGCAATGGCGTATTCGATCCGAGTACGGACCCACAGGGTATTTACACGTACACTGTTTATGGCATTCAACCTTGTCCGAATGCCAGTTCAACCGCAACTGTGAATGTATTCGTGGTTCCAGCACCGGACGCTGGTCCCGATGCGATCAGTTGCAACCTCACGTTCACAATGAATGCAACCGGTGAATGGGCAACCGGTGTTTGGACGAATGTGAACGGTGCTGCGTTTGGGAACAATGCGGATCCCGTATCGCCTGTTACAGCACCAGCCGGTGGTAATTACACGTTCATTTGGTCCACCATAACTGCTGATGGATGCGCGAGTTCGGATACGGTCAATGTGCTGTTCACGGATCCGATCATAGCCAATGTCACGGTAACTGATGCGATCTGCTTTGGTGCTTGTGATGGCACCGCAACAGCAACTGCAACAGGTGGTAACGCAACTCCGGGAGCTTACACCTACACATGGCAGGTCGCAGGTACGGGAGACACCACCGCGATCAGTGGCTTATGTGCATATTCATTCACCGTGAATGTGGCGGATACCAATGCATGTAACGTTACGATCCCATTTATCATTGACCAACCGGACCCTTTGACCATCGCTTCGGTAATAGGCCAAGGTGAAACATGCCCTGGCGATTGCGACGGCATCATCATCATTGAAGATACAGCTGGTGTATTGTTCAGTTTGAATGATGGACCGTTCACGACGCAGACCATTTATGGCGATCTATGTCCTGATGACTACACTGTCCACATGCAGAATGCAGATGGATGTGAAGCAAGTGGTGCGGGATCCGTAGGCACTCCTCCTGTTGTGGAAGCTTCGTTCTACTTCGACCCGGATACATTGTTCACCAATGAACCCACAACATTAATGGTGAATACATCCGTGAATTCAACGAATTTCTTATGGGACTTTGCAGGTCTTGGAACAAGTACGGAGATCGTACCGACATTTGAATTCATCAGTCCTCTTGGGAACACGTACGAAGTATGTTTAACATCAATGGATGACAATGGGTGCCCGGATGTCTATTGCGCTTCGATAGCCGTGTTCGATATTCTGGATGTCTTTGTACCGAATGCGTTTACGCCAAATAACGATGATATCAACGAAGGTTTCTTGCCTATATTCAATCGTGACCATGGGATCGAGAATTACAGCTTCATGGTCTTCGATCGATGGGGCGAGCAGATCTTCTCCACGGAGGTGATCGGTTCGACATGGAATGGCAACTATTCCAGTATGCAATCCGAGACCGAAGTCTACGTATGGAAGTTACAATTCCGGGATGCTTACTCCGGTGAGTTGTACGACCTCACAGGCCATGTTACGCTGTTGAAGTAAAGCACGGTTTTTAGCGGGGCGGGTATCTCCCCTATCTTGGCAAACGCAATTGCTATGGCCAAGACCACTGACTTCATCCTGAACGACCGTACGATCCAAAGCACCGCGCCAACGGGCACGGTCCTGCTGGACATTATCCGTTACCACGAACAATTATCAGGCACCAAGATCGGCTGCCGCGAAGGCGACTGCGGAGCTTGTACGGTACTTGTCGGCGAGCTTAGGTCTTCGAGCGGAGCCGAGAAGCCTAAGCTCGAATACCGCTCGATGACCTCCTGTTTGTTGGCCTTGGCGAACGTGCACGGCAAGCACATCGTTACGGTGGAAGGCCTCACCGAGCCCTTGGAGCATGGTGCAGGCGTGGATAAACTAAGCCCCGTACAACAAGCGATGGTCGACCAAGGCGCCACGCAATGCGGCATCTGCACGCCGGGCTTCGTCGTATCGTTGAGCGGTTGCTGCCTTTCGCAGGAAACCATTACTTCAGAGCTCGCCGTGCGCTCCATCGACGGGAACATCTGTCGGTGCACCGGCTACAAAAGCATTGAACGCGCAGCCGCGGATGTCGCCGAGCAACTTGCCAAGAAGGACGTGAATGATCCTATCGCCTGGAGCGTGAAGAATGGGTTTGTGCCGGGGTATTTTTCAGAGATCACGGAACGGTTGAAGACCATTGCGCCCGCACCGCCCGTACGGGCGGGAAATTTCCCGCCCCTAGCGGGCGGCACAGACCTCTACGTGCAAAAGCACGACACCATGCACCATGCACCGATCCGCTCGGTGTTCAACGACGAAGGCTTGAAGGGCATCCGCATCGAAGGCGATGAATGCATCATCGGCGGAGCAGCCGTGGCGAACGAGCTGATCGCTTCGCAGGAACTTCGCGCGCGTTTTCCAAAGCTGGAAAAGCACTTGCTGCTCGTGAGTTCCACCCCCATTCGCAACATGGGCACACTGGCAGGGAACTTCGTGAACGCCTCGCCCATCGGGGATCTCACCGCCTTCTTCATCGCGCTCAACAGTACGATCACACTTCGCAGTTCTTCAGGTGAAGAGCACCAATTGAAGTTGAAGGATCTCTACAAAGGCTATAAGGACATCGACAAGTCCGCGGACGAGATCCTCACCACTGTGCGCTTCAAGCTACCCACACAGCACACACGCTTCAACTTCGAAAAAGTGAGCAAGCGCACGTACTTGGACATCGCCAGTGTGAACAGTGCGATCCGCTTGGAGATGGACAACAGCACGATACGAAAAGCGTTCCTGAGCGCCGGTGGCGTGGCACCTGTTCCTAAGTTCCTCGCGAATACTGCCGCCTTCCTTGCTGGGAAAGAGGCCACACCGGAAAACGTGCGCAAGGCCGTAGCTGCTATGAATGATGAGATCGCACCGATCAGTGATGCGCGCGGCACCGCGGACTATAAGCGCTTACTGTTGCGTCAACTCTTCTTCGCGCATTTCATGGAACTGTTCCCAGAGCGGTTCAAACTGAAGGAACTGGCATGAATACGAGCGGCAAGAAAGGAGCGCAACGCTTGATCCCTGACATGGAGACATTCGCTGAAACCGTTGCCCACGGCTTTGCTGTTGGATCCACAACGGCGAGCATGAAGAACGTCGACAGCGCATTCCACGTCACCGGGCGATCCATCTATTTGGATGACATCCCGGTGCAACAAGGCACACTGTATGCGCTTCCGTATGACGCGCCCTCCGCCCATGCGCACGTCAAAAAGCTCGATTTGTCCAAAGCGTTGACCGTTCCCGGCGTGGTGCGGATACTTACCTACAAGGACGTTCCGGGCGAGAACCAGATCGGTGGCATCATTCCGGATGAACCGCTTTTCGCAGAGGACGAGATCCATTTCTGGGGCATGCCAGTTGCGTTGATCGTCGCCACTTCGGAAGATGTGGCGCGGCAGGCACGCGCGCTCGTCAACATCGAATTGGAAGAATTGCCCGTGATCACCGATCCGCGTGAAGCACGTGCGAAAGGCGAGTTGATCATTCCGCCGCGCAGGTTCCAGCTGGGCGATACACAGAAGGCGTGGGACAAGTGCGCGCACATTTTCGAAGGTCGGGCTGATACGAACGGACAGGAACATCTTTACATCGAGACGCAGGGCGCGTATGCGTATCCGACCGAGCACGGAAGCGTTCGCATCAGCAGCAGTACGCAAGGACCAACCGCTGTGCAGAAAACCGTTGCGCGCGTGCTTGGCGTACCCATGCACAAGATTGAAGTGGATGTGACCCGCTTGGGTGGCGGCTTCGGCGGTAAAGAAGATCAAGCATCCGCATGGGCGGCATTAGTGGCCATGGCCGCGTTCGTGATGAAGAAGCCGATAAAATTCAGCATGCACCGCATGGACGACATGCGCATGACGGGCAAGCGGCATCCGTACAGCAGCGATTTCAAGATCGGCTTCGATAAGGATCTGAAGATCGTGGTCTACGAAGCAACTTTCCACCAGAACGCCGGAGCTTCAGCGGACCTCTCCCCTGCCGTAATGGAGCGCACGCTCTTCCACGCCACAAATGCCTACCACGTTCCGAATGTGGATGTGACGGCCTATTGCTGTCGCACAAATCTTCCGCCCAACACCGCATTCCGAGGCTTCGGTGGACCACAAGGCATGTTCGTCATGGAAGCCGCCATCGCGAAAGCCGCACAGACACTTGGTGTTAGCGCACGCGAGATCCAGAAACGCAATTTGATCAAGGAAGGCAGCGAGTTCAGCTATGGTCAGATCGCCGACCACGTCTTGGCGAAAGAAGCATGGGAGCTCGCGGAGAAGACCTTCGACTTCGACAAGCAGCAAGCGGAGATCGATGCATTCAATGTGAAGAGCGAAACGCACAAAAAGGGCATGGCGATCATGCCGATCTGTTTCGGGATCTCCTTCACCAACACGCCGATGAACCATGCACGAGCGCTGGTACACGTGTACCAGGACGGCAGTGTGGGCGTGAGCACCGGCGGCGTGGAAATGGGCCAAGGCCTTAACACCAAAATGGTGCAGGTTGCCTCAGCAGCCTTCGGGATCGGCGTGGAGCGCATCAAGTTGGAAAGCACCAACACCACGCGCGTTGCGAACACCAGTCCCAGCGCAGCCAGCGCAACTGCGGACCTCAACGGAAAGGCGCTGGAGATCGGCTGCAACGCCATTCTGGAGCGCATTAAAGAGAAAGCATCACGGATCCTCACGAGCAAGCCGGAGGCGATCACGATCGAGAATGAAGCGGTGCTCAACAACGGCAAAGCCACGGACCTCGACTGGAAGAATTTGATCCACCTATGCCACTGGGACCGCGTGAACCTGAGCGAAAGCGGACACTACGCCACACCGAATATCCACTTCGACAAGACGAAGGAGAAAGGCCATCCCTTTGCGTACCACGTGTATGGAACAGCAGCCGTAATGGTCACTGTAGATTGCATCCGTGGCACCTACGTTACAGATGCAGTAAAACTGGTCCACGACTTCGGCAAACGCATGAACGACGCTGTGGACATCGGCCAGATCGAAGGCGGTGTTGTGCAAGGCCTTGGATGGATGACGATGGAAGAGATCGTTTATAATGACAAAGGCAGATTGCTCAGCAACGCGTTAAGCACGTACAAGATCCCTGATATCCACAGCGTACCGAAGGAACTGATCATCGAAGCACTACCAACCGATGGACATCCGTTGGCGATCCGTAGAAGCAAGGCCGTAGGCGAGCCGCCGTTGATGTATGGCATCGGGGTGTACTTCGCGATCGAGAATGCAGTGCGGGCGTTCAACCCGAAGTATGTTGCGAAGTACGATGCACCATTTACTCCTGAGAAGGTTTTGATGAGCCTTTACACCTAATGGAACGATCATCCCAATATGCCGCGAAGTTCATCAGAGACTTGTCTGCTCTTGTTGAGCGATTGGCAGCACGCGACATTGTAATCGGCTCGCTTCACACAGAGTATTCGTCATTCGGTAGTTGGCAGCTCATCGCCATTAAGCATCACGAGGCAGTGCGTTTCCGTTGGGACGGTCGCGACGGCTACCTAACTGTTGCGGGTTCGCCGATGCCAGATAGCCGCACCCAAAAAGAATGGAGGGAGGAGGTTGTCAAGGGGTTTGACAGAGTTGCAGGGGATGACCCTCAACTGTTCGTTGACCAGTATCTGACGAAGAGGTTTCCAATTTGATTCCATGGCGGCTCGATTACAAGCGGCTACTGCATTTCGCGTGAGGGATAGAAGCGGAAAGCCCGGAGCCGTCTTCGGCGAGGACTTGCAGCGGATAGCCCGACGGTGTGCATTCAACACCGGCACGCCCAAAAGAATAGAACCCTCTCCAGTTCAAGACCGGAGTGACGAACGCTGAAAGAACTGACCAACACTTATAAGAGAGCCATCATATTTGCGTAGATCTGCGCGCATCGTTCGCGTTAACCGCGTTCCCTTCTCACTTTGCAAGCTGCACCCTACCTTTGGATAACAACCAAGTGCCATGAGCCGCATTGAATTCAAACAAGCGAACATCGCAAAGCAGGTCTTCAATACCAACGACGAGGAAGTCTTAGATCAAGTGAAGGCAGTGCTTGATCTACAGAAAGCCGATTGGTGGGAAGATCTACCTGCCAAAGTGCGCAAGGATGTTGAGCAAAGCCTCGCACAAGCCGATAACTGCGAAACGGTCAGCCATGCCGAAGCGATGAAGCAGATCCGCGCATGGCGAAAGCGGTAAGGTGGACGCCCAAGGCGATCGCCACATACATCGACGTACTGAAGTACCTGCGGGAAAAGTGGACTGGACGGGAAGAGCAACGTTTCGTGGATGAGGTCGATGCCACCATCCGTTACATCGTGATGTTCCCAAAAGGATTTCGCAGTACCGGTCATGCCCGCTTGCGTGAAGCGCCTATCAAACCTTACAACATACTGCTCTACCGCATCGACCGAAAGGCGATCGTGATCATTGGTCTCTTCGATATGCGCCGACACCCGAAATACCTGAAGAAACTGAAGAGTGGATGGAAGAAAGCATGAATCGTGTTTCCTATCTTCTGGCGATCCGGCGCAGCAAGGCGGTGGGCGAGCCGCCGTTGATGTATGGCATCGGGGTGTACTTCGCGATCCAGAACGCGATCAAGGCCTTTCGGCCGGACGCGCGGATGGTGTTCGATGCACCGTACACGCCGGAGAAGGTGTTGATGGGGTTGTACTCATGACCACTCGGGCAAGATTCTCTTTCGTCCTGGGGCTGGTCATGGCCTTTACGGGATGCAGGGAAGAGCCGTACCGCGAAATCCGTGAGCGTTATGACAATGGCCGCGAGGAGATCGTACGCACATATCCCGAACGTGGCGATACCAGCCGCTATACCCTGGAAGAGTTCTATCCTAGTGGGAAGAGGCGGGTCGTTGGTCATGCTCAAGGAGACACAATCATCCTCACCAGTTGGTATGAGAACGGGCAATTGGAGGCCGAATGGTCAGTGGTCAAAGAACTCGAGCACGGTGATATCCGGTGTTGGTATCCGAATGGCAAGCTCAAAAAGACGAACACGCTATTCCTTGGCGAAGAGAGCGGAGAGAGACGAGAATGGTACGATGATGGACGACCGAAGTACGAGGCGACATTCGAAGACGGCCGGCAGACCGGGCGCACTCACTATTGGTCAAAGACAGGTCGCTATATTTCCCGCACCTACATCAACGATACGCTGGAAGGCCCGACCATCGAGATCGACAGCATCGGCGGCCGCATGGTCGGACAATACCGGAACGCCCTGGAGGAAGGGCAATGGACCTGGATGGATAGCACGAACAGGATCCTCAGTTCAAGGATCTATCACAAAGGCAGGGTCATCTCGGAGCATATCAGGTGAACCGCGTTTACGTGAGGGATAGGAGCAAGTAGCCCGCAGGCGTCTTCGCCGAGGACTACTGCGGATAGCCCGACGGCGAGTCTTCGAGCCGGCACGCCCAAAAGAATAGAACGCTGATAACGCTGAAAGAGCTGATCAACACTGATCAGAAAGGCATTCTATCTGCGCCTATCCGCGCGCTTCGTCCTCGTTATCTGCGTTCCCTTCTCCCTTCCAAGATCTTCAAGAACGACCGCGTCCGGATCTCCGCCAGCGACAGCCCTGTAGCCAACGCCTCCTCCTCGCTGATCGCACCGCAATTCAATCCGCGCAGGAAGTAGTTGAGCAGGCCCTGACCGGTCGCGGCATCGTCGAAGACATCGCTGGTGAGCGTGGCGCGCGCGGCGCGTTCCACGAAGGCTTTGAGGCGCGCGGCGGCATCGTCGTAGCTCTCCAGGAAGAAGCTGTAGACGGCGGCGTAGCGCATGGGGAACTGCGCGGGGTTGAGGTCCCAGCCTTGGTAGAGGCCCTTCCAGAGCGAGTGGCGCGTGTGGTCGTAGGCCTTTTTCCAGTTGCGGTGGATCACGGCCTTGTTCTCGGCGCGTTGCTTCGGTGTGAGTTTCGCGCCACGGTGCGGACCGATGGGCATGACGTTGGTGGCGCCATCGCTGAGCCAGATGCCGGTGGCGCCGAGCGCGACCTTCATCATCATGTGCGCGAAATCGCAGACGGCGTGGCCCATGTCCTGGTACTTCGCGGTGATGTTGTTGGCGGCGGTGTAGTCGTAGGTGCCAAAGGCCGTGGCGATCATGCGGCCCTTGCTGGCGAGCACGAAGCGGCGCAGCGGGTTGCTGCCATCGGAACCGATGGTGGCCTGCGTGGTCTCCACCATCATCTCCATTTTCAGTGCGCCTTTGGCGATCTTGGTGTTGGCCTCGATTACTTCGAAGAGTTGCACCAGCGCAGTGATCTGCTCTGGGATGGACACTTTGGGCAGCATCACCACGAAGTTGTTGGGCAGCTTGCCGCCAGTCTTGCTGGCGAGGGTAGTGAGAAAGATGTCGAGTGTGCGCGCGCCGCGTTCCTTCAGGTCCTCGGTGAAGGGTTTGATGCGGATGCCGATGAACGGCGGAAGTGACTTCGCCTTCATGCCTTTGGCAGCTTCGATGGCGGCCTGCGCGGCAGTGGCGTCTTCTTCTTCCCAGCTGCGGTTGCCGAAACCGTCCTCGAAGTCGATGCGGAAATCCTCCAGCGCCTCGGTGCGCAGCTTGTGGATCACTTTGTTGTAGGTGGCGTAGGCGAGCCAGCCATTCTCCTCCTTGCGTTTGGTCGGCGAAAGCTTCGCAAAACGCTTCTCCAACTTGGCGATGTCGACGGCCTTCTTCGGCAGTTTTTCATAGCCGGGCAGCTCTATGGCGCGAGCGAATTCGGTGAAGTCGGCGGCGTTCTCCATGAACGTCTTCAGCGCGGCGTTCGCCATCTTCTGCGCGGTCTCGGCAGTGAAAAGGTCCGCGCCTCCATACACGGTGTGCACGGGCTGGCGGTCGGGCTTGTCGCCGGGGTAGATCAGCTGGAATGCCTTGTTGGCCTTGCCGAGGCTGGCGAGGATGCGGGACTTGTCTTTGGCGGGGATGCTTGAGGGCATAAAAGTGCAATTGGACTCGTGAAAACGTGTGTTACTGAAGGCGCAGATCAACTCCCCCGATATGTCGAATACCCCCAAGGGCTCAACAGCAGCGGCACATGGTAATGACCATCCGCGCCGAGTTCAAAGACCACTTCGATGTAAGGGTAGAAACTCTTCGCTTTATGTTCACTGAAATACGCGCTTACGTCAAAACGGATGCGATAAATTCCGGCTGGAAGTTGCGTGTCCTTTGGTAACAGCTCTGGAACACGGCCATCGGCGTTAGTGCTGCCCATGACGAGGTCTTCCCATTTGTGTTCGACAGTGGAGCGTTGCAGCGTAATGCGGATTCCGCGCGCAGGCATTCCGCGCGCCGTGTCAAGGACGTGTGTGCTGACGGTGCTCATGCCAGAAGTTTTTTCAGCCGCAGCTTCGTGATCTTGTTCTGCTCTCCCGCCGCGATATGGATCTCGTCCTTGGGGGCGTTCTTCATACGGGTTTCAAGCATCGCCAGCATTTCTGCTGCACTTTTTCCGGTGGCACACACAATGAAGATGTGGCCGAATTTCTCTTCATAGGCTGTGTTGCCCGCAGCGAGCTTCTCGATCACCGCAAGGTCTGCACCTTCCAATCCTTTCTGCTCACCGGCGGCCCACACTTTTGTGTTCGCGTATTTCTTGGCCAGACTTTCCACATCACCGATGCGCGGGTGGTGTGTAAATGCCTCTTCGTAATCATCCACGTCACATTCTTCCCAGATGGTATCGCTGGTCTCTAGAACCTCGGCGAGGCTTTCGTATGGCCTTGCATAGACCATGCGCTCTACCCATTGGGCAGCGCCGCAGCATTGTTCAAAGGCAGTGGTCGCATCGTCCTCATTGAGACGATTCAGTTGGTCGAGTTTCATTTTCAGGTTCGCCGGAGAGGCACAAAGTCACACAGATGGAGAGGGTAAAAGTCGTGAAAAACTGATAAAGTCGTGGTGGATCAGGTTTATGGCGTGGACAGAGGCACCGAGGCAGTAGACCCTGAGCCAAAGAAAATGGAAATGGAAGCTACATCACAACTACAGGTGAACATATGTTCTGATCGTGTGACCCTCTACTTTCTTGGGCTGAGCGAAGTCGAAGTTTCTCATCACGCGATCGTCCCCCATAACCGGATCCTACTTACCCCTCCATCCGGGAAAATATTCAAACGAACATGAGTGACCGGCTCATTACACGAAACCTCTTTCTCGAATTGGTGTTCGTGATGTGCTTGCATTTTCGTCCGTTCGATGATGGTTGACCACTTCGCATTGGCGAGATCATCCGTATCACTGGAGCATCCTTCCAGCGTGAAGGAATCAGGGTAATTCCCTTTGAAGTGTGCCGTGTCGATGAGTGCTTTTTTCAGGATTCCTTTATGTGCCAGGCGTATGATCACCCAGTCGTGGTTGTTCGGTGTACGGTTGCGCTTCGTCTCCCAACCATCACCCATGTTGATGCCACGACCAGGCATCAGCAGGTTGTTCATGTGGCTGAAGAACATATCGTTGCATTGGATGGATAATGCGCCGTTCTGGGCAGACGCAAGGTCGATAAGTTCATCGGCTTTTACTGCTGTCCAATCGCGCTGTACCTCTCCGTAGACGCGGAGACGTGCAACACCGCCGTCCGGATAGATGTGGAGTTTTACGTGGGTGAAAAGGCGATCGGCCGAAGGTGAATGATGCACGGGAACCAAGTGCTGCGACCCAGGGTTCAACACCGTCTTCCCTAGCACTTCCACCCATTCCGCCTTTTCCCAGTTGCCATCGGGTGCGTAGCAAGCATCAATAGTGCAATACTGTGGTTGGTTCCCGAGGAAGTGTGCAGTATCCACATCGAAACCTTTGATCACCCCCGCAGCACCGAGTTGAATGACTGCTTCATCGTGGCCTTCGGTGCGTTTGCGACGACTTTCCCAACCGTCCATCCACTTGCCACGCTCCGTAAATTTCTCCGGAATGAAGATGGCCTTCTCCGGTTTGATCAGGTTCTCCTTCGCGGCGAAGAAATCATCGGTACACCACAGTACTTTTCCTCCGAAGCGTTCTGCTGCGAGGTCTATGAGTTTGGTGAAGTTGGGGGCTTGTGTGTCGTTAGTCATGAATTCTTCCTATTTCAAAATTGATCTCGTCGGAATGAGCTTTCCTGTTTCATGCAACCATACTTGCAAATTCTCAGCGAGCTTGGCGGAACCTGGAAAAGTGGGAATGAATACGAGATGGTCACCTGCGCCATTGGTCGCAATTGCAATTGCCTCGGCTGGGAAGCTCAATGAACTCTTTGCATTCTTCGTTTCCAAGCCTATGTGATTACAGGTTCTGCTCAACCTCTTACTGTCAGACTTGTCCCAAAAAGGAAAGAGTTGCCAAACTTCGCTCGCCACACTTACTTCGCTACCGTTCATCAACATCATCTTCTTTTTGAACGCGTCAGGGAACTGAACTCCTAATTCTCGTTCGGTGTCTTCAATGAATCTTCTTTCGACAGGAAAAGGCATGGACCAGCAGCGTGTTAGTCTTCGCAATCCATCAAAAGCGGTGCGACAATGAGTTGACCAAAACTACCTTTTGTAAAAATCGTCATTCCTCCCAGAACCGTCCGATCCACCACCCCACTCAACGTCATCCCCAAATACGGCGTGAGCTTATGCCGGTGATGGATCTCCTTCACCACAAAACTCGCTTCGGGATCCCAAATAACGAGGTCTGCATCGCAGCCAACTGCAATACGACCTTTGGTCTTCAGACCAACGAGATCAGCAGGTTGTTCGCATAACAAACGTGCAACATCTTCTAATGAAAATCCGCGTTGTTGAGCTCCTGTCCAGAATGCGGGCAATAAGAATTGCAGCCCTGCGATGCCACCCCACGCTTTCATGAAATCTCCACTCGTGGTTTCTTTGATATCCGGCGGTGCGGGGCTGTGGTCGGTTGATACGAGATCGAGCGTTCCATCCTTCAGTGTTTCCCAAAGCAATTCGTTGTTCGCGCGTTCGCGGATCGGTGGGGCGCATTTGTATTCTGTGGCACCATCAGGAATGTGTTCTGCAAAAAAAACCAAGTAATGCGGGCAAGTTTCGGCGGTTATTCGGAGACCACGCTTCTTCGCATCACGGATCAAGGGCAACGCTTCGGCGGAAGAAACGTGTACGATATGGACATGAACATCGAACTCGTCGCTGAGGCGCATCATTAGCGCGACTGCATCGGTTTCCCATTTGGCTGGGCGGGAGGCGAGGTAGTTGGCGTACGAGCGGGCATCGGTGAGACTCCGGGTCAAGCCCGGAGTGACCGTGCCCGTGGTGGATCGTATGTCCTCCAACTCACAATGCACTAACAAGACCGCATCATGTTTCTTTAAGATCGGCAGTGCCCTCCGTAGATCTGCTTCGGTGACATTCGGGAATTCCTCAATGCCGGAATGCGTTAGAAATGCCTTGATGCCGAATACACCGGCACTCAACAATTCATCGAGGTCATCGATGTTGCTTGGAATCACACCGCCGTAGAATCCGCAGTTGACGTGCATCTTTCCCTTGGCGGCTTCAAGCTTCACCTTCAGTGCTGCTGCCGTGGTAGTGACCGGGCTAGCATTCAAGGGCATTTCGATCATAGTTGTGGTGCCTCCAGCAGCTGCGGCTTTCGTGGCAGTTTCAAAGCCTTCCCACTCGGTGCGTCCCGGTTCGTTGATGTGGACGTGTACATCGATCACACCGGGCATGATAACGTTGTCACCGACGCTTTCGAACGGAATTCCCTTGGACTCAACACGGCCTTTCAAGACCTCGGAGATCTTGCCGTTGGCGATGATGACCGTAGCTTCAATTACACCTGTTGGGGTGATCACGCGGGTGCTATGGATCGCTACACTTTCCATGTATGTAGATAAACCACAGAGAGCACAGAGGACACGGATGAGTTGCAATTCTCTGTGCTCTCAGTGTTCTCTGTGGTTGAATTGAGCGTTGTGATCATGGTATTTGAGCGCCCTGCAAGATCCATCGCTTCAACACGATCCGTTCTTCCTCGGTCATGTTCGTTTTGTTGCCTTGGGGCATGGTGTGGGTACGTACAGCGCGGGTCATGATCTTATCCGCCATGGCTTTGATCTGTTCTGGCGTATCGTACATCACGCCGTTGGGTGCGGTGGTCCATTGATCGTCCGTTGGGTTTGCGCTGTGGCATTGCACGCACCGGGCTTGGATAACCACGTTCGCTTCTTCAAAGGTAGTGGGGATCGCGGAATCCAACGTGTCCTCGAATGCTGGGGATATTGCCATGCTCATGATCACCAATGCTAGGATGCTAACTACCAGGACCCATGTGCGTTTGATGCCACGATCCAACAAATTCCAGTAATGTTTTATGCCAGCGCTTGCGACCATGATCACCATCAGGATCCACCAATTACCGCTGTGCCCGAACGTACTTGGGAAGTGATTGCTGAGCATGATGAACACAACCGGTAGCGTGAGGTAGTTGTTGTGCAAGCTGCGCTGTCCAGCCTTCTTGCCAAGCGACGCATCCAACGGCTGGCCGGTCTTTGCCGCACGCACCAACGCTTTCTGACTTGGAATGATAGTGAAGAATACATTGCCCGCCATGATCGTTCCAAGCAATGCACCCACGTGTATGTATGCTGCACGTCCGCTAAGCAAGTGCGTGAGGATGTAGGTTATCACACCCAACACAACCACACCAACTAATGCGAAAAGATCCTGTCGCAACACCAAACGCGATCTGCTCATGGCATCGTAGATCACCCAACCCAAGATCATGGAACCAATACCGATACCGATCGAAGCTGGCGCAGAAAGTGTAGCGATCGTAGGGTCGATCATGAACGCTTTCGCATCGGCGTAGTAGACGATGAACATCAGCGAGAACCCACTCAGCCAAGTGAAATACGCTTCATACTTGAACCAGTGCAGGTGCTTCGGGATCTCCTTCGGTGCGACCTTGAATTTCTCGACGTAGTAGAAACCGCCCCCGTGAATGGCCCAGAGATTACCTGCGAGTTCATCGCGCAGGCCTTCCGTTCGATTCAGGTTGTTCTCTAGGAAGATGAAGTAGAACGAAGCCCCGATCCACATGATGCCCGCGATCACGTGGGTCCAACGTACCGCTAGATTCAACCACTCCATGGCATAACCTTGCATGGGCGTGCCTTGTATGGCGACGAACGCGACGTAGAAACCTGCAATGATCAACCCAAAGAATTTCGAAGCTTGTCGCGATGCGATCGCCGTTGATCGCGCATCCTCGACATCGAACTTAGTGGCGGAAGACAGTTCCGGATCAGCGAGCTTATCGTTCAGGACCAATGCCAAGTTCCGGAACCAAAGAAAAAGGAACAGGAACAGCGCAAGCATGATTCCAACGATGAAATTGACCGGACCGGCCGCCAGTTTTTCGCTGAAGCTGAGACCGGGAGGCCCACCCTCTATCGGAGCAGCATTGCTGACCGAATTTACCGGTAACGGATCTGCTGTACCTGCAACGCTTATCCCGGATGTAGCATCAGCATTGATCGCATTCGTATCAGCAACCTCTTGTATTGCCTCTACCACCATCGTATCCGCCAACATCGGTACATCGATAGTATCCTGCGCGAATGCCTCGGCTGCAAGGCAAAGCAGAACTAGGCAAAAGAGATATGCAGCAATGCGTCCCACAGGCAGCGAAGATGGTGGTTTTGGTTTTGTTCTACGACAAAGAAAGATCCCAGTACTTTGAACGCCCTATCGTGAACAAGGAACTTCAATTCTGGAAAAACGCATTGACCGCATTGGAACGCGGCGAGGAATGCATGGTGCTTGTCGTTGTGGAAAGCATCGGCAGTAGCCCTGGGCGTGCAGGTTTCAAAGCATTGGTATCGTCGGCAGGCGAGTTACATGGCTCCATTGGCGGCGGGAGCATGGAACATAAGTTGGTCGAGTTGGCACGGTCGCAACTCAAGACCGCAGGGTCCCTTCGTGCCTCAGAAGAGCCTGCGGAGGTTTGGGAGTCCGCAGGGTCCTCTGCGAGAGACCCGGCGGAGGTTTTACAGCTAAGCGGATCCACCGAGAACGATCCTTTTCTCATGCGCCAGATCCACCGGGCCAACGAACCAACGGACCGTTCAGGAATGATCTGTTCGGGAGAACAAACCATCGGTTTTTATCTGCTGAAACTGTCTCACCAGCCGCTGATCAAGAAGCTGGCAGAGAAGATCGCCACGGGCATTAATGGCACGTTACGATTCGACCACAACGAGATCTCGTTGCTGACCGAGCCGATCAAGCCGGGGCGAGCATTCCTTCAGCCATCTGCAACGGAATGGACCTATATCGAACCGCTTGTTACTCGACCGCGGATCATGATCCTAGGAGCAGGCCACGTAGGCTTAGCGTTAAGCAGGACCATGCACCAACTGGGATTCCATGTGCATCTTATGGATGATCGCGCCGAACTGAACACCATGGCCCAGAACCAATGGGCCCACATCAGCAGCGTGGTTGATTATGCATCCATTGGCGATGTCATTCACAGTGATCCGGAACTATTCGTGGTGTTGGTTTCATTCGGCTACAGGACCGATGATCTATTGGTACGGCAATTGATCCGAAAACCGTTCAAATACCTCGGCATGATGGGGAGCGAAGCGAAGATCAAGACCTTGTTTGTGGGATTACGGAAAGATGGCTTTACAGCGGAAGAGATCGGCCGTGTGAGGGCACCGATCGGTTTGGCCATTGGAAGCAGAACCCCCGAAGAGATCGCGATAAGTATTGCTGCGGAGATCATAAGCGTGCGAAATATGGCAAGCAATCCACTGTAAATCAGTGGATCACTTGATACCATCAGCTCAATTGTCTTGGTTAGGCATCCCATACCCCCGTGATCACGTCATGTATAAACGGTGGTGAACTACGATCTTTGCCGCCATTCAGAAAAAACGTGATCCACGCAAACCAATTCATACATGGCCAGTGCCGTAGTTCCGTGCATCCGACCATGGGTAACAGTCATATGCATCAACGGACTATCAACTGCTTGCGGTCTGTGATCACTAGCCTATTGTTGGCTGTTTTCATTCCGCTGGCGACGAACGTCAATAGCCAAACGATCTTCAGTATCACCGAAGGTTCCATCACTTCGTGTAGTGGTGCGATCGTTGATAGCGGTGGTGAAGGCGGACCCGGATACAGCAATAATGAATACTATGTTGCTACGATCTGCCCGGATTCTCCCGATGTCGGGATCAGCCTATCCTTCATTATCGGCAATTTGAGCACAGCCGGAGTACCGACCGATGAGTTGGTGATCTATGATGGGAATAGCACGGCTGCACCGGTCTTGGGCACCTATACGGGAACGACATTGAGTGGGGCAGTTGCTTTTGCCAGCTATGCGAACCCGACCGGCTGCCTTACGTTGGAATTCACATCGAACAGCATAGGAACTGGATCATTTGCTGCTACGATCACCTGCTTCATTCCTTGTTTACCTCCGACCGCAGTGGCTTCCATGAGCGAAGCTGCGCCTGTTAGGATCTGTCCAGGTGAGTCAATAAATTTCGATGGTTCGGCTTCATCCTCCGCTGGTGGTTTCAACATAGTGAGCTACGAATGGGATTTCGCGGATGGAACAACAGCTACCGGAGCAACGGTGGATCATGCGTTCATGGAAACCGGAGATTATCTGGTGCAGCTGACCCTTGAAGATGACAACGGCTGTAACAATACGAATTTGGTAGACCTACAAGTGTTGGTAGGAACCGAACCAAACTTTGTTGGAACCACAGCCGGACCGACCGTTTGCGAAGGAGGAACCGTTCAGTTGAATGGTGTAGTGAATACGGTCACTTGGACAGGTATTCCGGAAGTGGACCTTGGCGGTGGAGTTGCCCTTCCTGACAATGTGGGCGAAACATTTTCGAGCAGCATCGAGAACACCTATTTGCAGCCGGGAGCCACACTTACGAACATCAATGATATCCAAAGCATCTGTGTGGATATGGAGCATTCGTTCATGGGCGACCTCGTGATCAATATTACCTGCCCGAATGGGCAAAGTGTAATACTGCACCAGCAAGGCGGAGGAGGAACGTTCCTTGGCGAGCCGATCGACATTGACACACAACCGGATGACCAAGGCACCTGTTGGAATTATTGCTGGAATGCCAGTTCACCCAATGGCACATGGGTGGATGCTTCTGCGAATGGGATGACAACTCCTTCCATGGGAGGCAACGCATTAACACCAGGCACCTATGTACCCGTTGGCAACATGAATTCGCTCTTGGGTTGCCCATTGAATGGAACCTGGACCTTGAACATCACGGACCTCTGGGGCTCGGACAATGGGTTTCTGTGCAATTGGGAAATGAACTTCGACCCAAGCCTTTACCCCGACCTTGTTCAATTCACCCCAACGATCGGTAACACTACGGATTCCATTGCTTGGTCCGGCCCCGGTGTTGTGGTGGATCCTTCAAACCCACTGCAAGCAACTGCAACGCCCACCGAACCTGGCGATCAGGATTACACACTGACCGTTACGGATAACTTCGGTTGCACATACGACACGACGATAACCGTGATTGTTACCAATGCACCGCAAGTTGGCGCTACAGTAACATTAGGAGCTACATGCAGCGATCAGGCTCTGTTGGAGGCTGAGATCATCGCCTTCCCACCTGCGTCGAGCACATGCAATTACACGATCGTATTGCATGATACCAATGGAGATGGCTGGACAGGCAACGCAAGTATTACTGTTGTGCATGACACAGAAACGGATGATTTTCCGATGCCCGGCGGTAGCACGCTCACGGCAACATTCTCGGTCACCACAGGTGATGCGATGACCTTATTGTACACTGCAGGTTCATTCAATCAGGACAACTCCTTCGAGGTATTCGACAACTCCGGTGCGTTGGTCTATAGCTCTCCACAAGGCCCCGGTACCGGTACGCTTTGGACCGGCACCGCGAACTGTGGTCCCGGCACAGGCCCACTGGTCTACACGTGGACACCGGCAGGCAGTACGACCCCTGCAACTGGTCAGACGACCACTGCGGCCGTAACCGTTCCAACGGAAGTGGTCGTTACGGTATTTCCGCAGGATGCCCCCTATTGTTCTACCACGGATACGGTCCTGGTAATTCCTCCTTCGTTCTTGGACAATGACAGTATGGTTGTGGATGCGAATTGTTTCGGAGAAGAGGGATCCATTACGATCCTGACCTCTGGGCCAGGTGGGCCGTGGAACTACAGTTGGCAGAATGACCTAGGCAGTGTTATCCAGACTACGCAAGCCTCAGTGGGAGACGCGCTCGAAGCACCAATTGGCACCTTCACCGTGATCGTTACCGAAGGACCAACAGGTAACGGGTGTAGCGATACATTGATCGCGACCATTGCTGAACCACCTTTATTGGAATGGCAGAGCGTGCCTAGCGATACTACGATCTGCGTTACCGGAGATGCTGCTCTGAACGCAACCGCAATTGGTGGTACGGCGCCGGTAAACTTGGTATGGAACAACGGGCTTAGCGGAAATGGAACACAGACCGTTAGTCCGTTGGCCGGCTCGGTCCTGAATGTTGTGGTACAAGCTGTTGATGCGAATGGTTGCACAACGGATAGTGCGATCACAGCCATTACCGTCCTTGACTATCTAACATTCGATGCACTTGTACCGGATACGGAGTGCTACGGTATTCCTGTGCCATACGAAATGATGAACCCTTCGGGTGGCGATGGCAACTATACGTACAATTGGTGGGGTATTGGGATCGGCACCGACCCAACTGCTGTTTTCCTGAACGATAGTACGGGCAACATATGCGTATCGCTGAACGATGGTTGCGAAACGCCACCGGTATCAAATTGTGCCGAGTTGGTGATCCTGCACAGTCCAGATCTGGTGTTAACAGCGGATACAACACTTGGCTGTGCGCCATTGAGCGTCCGTTTCGACATACTGGATACGACGGAAATGGCGCATGTTTCGTGGGACTTCGGAAATGGCTTTGGTCCATTGGACAGTACTAGTGTAACGAATTTGTATACCGTGGGAAGCGTGTACGATGTGGGCGTGAATGTGCTGTGGCCGAATGGTTGTTATACGGATTCCGTGTATGTGGATATGATCGAAATACTCACGGTTCCCGTTGCACATTTTGATTGGTCACCACACCCGCCGACCATTTTGGATCCAGTTGTCGAATTCTACGATGCATCCATTCCGAACGTGGTTGCGTGGGATTGGGACTTCGGCGAGTTCGGAACGAGTACACAACAGGACACGATCATTGAATTTCCGGAAGATATCGGTGGCGACTACCCTGTGCAGCTTGTTGTTTACAATGCTCTTGGATGTTCGGATACGGTCCGGGTCTTAGTGCGTGTAGAGGATGAATTCATCGTTTATGTACCGAATGCCTTCACACCGAACGGTGCAGATGGGAATGAGATATTCCGAGTTGAAGGAAATGACCTTTCACCTGAAGAGTTCAGCTTGATCATTTTCGACCGTTGGGGCGAACAGATCTTCAATACGAACGACATAACCCAAGGATGGGACGGCACACTGGGTGGAAAAGGCGGAGCCATTCTGCCACAAGGAGTGTACGTCTACAAGTTGGAAGTACACGCGTTGAGTTCCACGAACAAGCGGAAGGTCTACGGACACGTAACGCTGTTGCGTTAGTTCGTTTCTAGGCACAGGGTCGCCTTTGGTGGAGGTTTAACTTTTAGCCACATCACTCCAGGCTCATAGTGAGTGTCCATCACCGAGCCATTTCGTTGCGACTTCAAGTGCATTATCCAATGAGCGTCGCAGATCAACGTCTGATGTTGGAATATCCAATTTCTTAGTTGAATAATCCCATACATGTACGAATGAATTTCCATCCGCGTCTGGTTTGTCAACCCATATCTGACACTTTGTTTGATTTCTAGAATTGAGTATCACAGAGCGTATTTGCACATCCTGATTCAATCGGTAAAGGTGAAGACCGTTATCCTTACACCACAATTCGATTATCGGATCAATGCTTGAGTAGTTCACAACCATTTTCACCACCACATCTCGGTTTCAGTACCTTGCCGTTGAAAAGCCATGTTACCAAATTTAATAGCATAATTCGGTCTCCCATAGTCGGCTAAGGCAAACACTATTCCAATGGTCTAGGGAACTTGGTCAAGACCTTCCTACACGGGTCAAAAACACGAATCCTATAATTGGGTGTAAATGGGTGTATCTTTGGGTGTGATATCCGAAACAAATGGGTGTAATTGGGTGTATAATTGGGTATAATGATCGATATTGCTAAGCTTCGCATCACTCCCGAGATTCTTGCACTGATCGCCGGGATCGACGAATTCAAGGGAACTTGGCGTGCGATCGGGACCCTGGCTCCGGAGCGTTTACGGGCGCTTCGAAGAGTGGCTACCATAGAAAGCATCGGATCTTCCACGCGCATTGAAGGTAGTCAGCTTTCCGATGCAGAAGTAGAGCGGATCCTCTCCAACTTGGAAGTAAAGTCCTTTGGCTCCCGAGATGAACAAGAGGTTGCAGGCTATGCTTACGTTATGGAAATGGTGTTCGAGTCCTGGAAGCACATCGACCTAACAGAAAGCCACATTCAGCAATTGCACAGAGACCTTCTTAAATATAGCGAAAAGGACACGCGTCATCGTGGTGCGTATAAGTCCGTGTCCAACAACGTTGTTGCATTTGATGGGGAAGGAAAAGAGGTCGGGGTCGTCTTTGTCACGGCTTCGGTCTTCGACACGCCAAGACTAATGACCGAACTCCTTGAATGGACCAATGAACAATTCGAGCATAGAACGCTTCACCTGTTATTGGTCATCGCGAATTTCATTGTGACCTTTCTTGCAATACATCCTTTCCAAGATGGCAACGGTCGGTTGAGTAGAGCACTTACCACCCTATTATTGCTTCGCTCGGGTTATGCGTATGTACCTTACAGTTCGCTGGAAAGTGTAATCGAGGCCAACAAGGAAAAATATTACCTGGCCTTGCGAAGAACACAGGTCACAATTCGGACCAATGAGCCGGATTGGGAGCCTTGGCTGATCTTCTTCTTAAAGTCGTTATCGAAACAAGTGAGCAACCTAGCAGAAAAGGTAGAACGGGAAAAGATCATAGTCGCTACCATTCCCGAACTTTCCGTACAAATACTTGACCATGTAAAACAACATGGCAGCGTAACCATGGCCGGCATGATCAAGTTGACCGGTAAGAGCCGCAATACCTTAAAAATGCACTTCCGCTCCTTGGTCGCAGATGGCCACTTGAAAGCGCATGGGCAAGGCCGCGGAAGTTGGTACGGTAAGGTGTGATCCGAACCACCGCCAAGTGATTTTTCGAAAGAAGGATCCGGTGCCTTTCTAACACTTGGTTCTTAGCGTATCTTGGCATTGTAACCGCTTAACAACGGCGTACGAACAACCCACTAACCAACGTCAAAACCCTCCACTTCGATTGGCGAAGTTTTGCAAAAATCAGCAACTAGCTTAATACCATTTCGCAACATATCCAACTCGGAGCCAAACCATTAGACAATCCCAAGTCATAACTGTGTATATCATATTGTTACTTACATGATCGTTAGCAGCCATTCAAGAATGAAAAACACTCTCCCTCTCGGTTTACTAATTCTCTGTCTGCAAGGGTGCTACTTTGGCGATAATCCATCGGTATATCATAGGGAACTACCCGGTGGGTTACGCCTCAGCGCAATGTTCAGTATGGAAGAGATGGCACTATTCAAGAAGAGCAGTTCATCGGCCGTGGTCAAAAGTACTATTACCAAAATTGGCTGGACTGATAATTTTGTTATTGCTCAATCACATCCATATCCTCACGGAATTCCGACCGATACAATCGGATCTCGGATAATTTTCAGAGAAATCAAGGACTCGGCCGACATAGCCTACTTCTTGTTCCACCGCAGACAAGATGTTGTCAATATGTATGGCAAATGGCATTTGCGATATCCTTTCGTAGAGCTTAAAACAGATTCAACCACTGACTATAAAGTACTTCCAAAATGGTACATAGTGGACATCAATAATGACTTCCAGGTGTTTGGTACGTACTCCTACGATGAATTCATCGAAAAACGAAGAACCCTTGGCCTTCCTGATACCTTATCCTTCTTTCTTACTTTCCCATTCGAAGAATATAAATGAACGGCTGCTAACAAGGGCTATGCGCAACTTGCCAACGCACAACCTCAACACGCTGCGCATAGCCTGAACGTTAGCGGTCATTTCCAATACACCATCGACGTTTGACAAAATGACGGATGACATCTATGCGATTACCTTTTATCGAGCATTAATAAAGTCATTTGTCATTTGGATATTCTTGATTCTTGCTATCTACATAAGTTTCAGCTTCAGGCTAATTCCTGCGGCTAATAACTCTCGTATTTTAACGATCTCATTCGAACTGATTATATGGACAATAGCCATTATGGGGCTATACATACATTTTGATTATTTGAGGCACTCGATTAGAAAGGAGCTGATCCTTTCCAAAAATGCTATTACGATATTAGACAGACGAACCAAGACTTCCACTGAGATCAAATACGCCGATATTAAGCATATTGAGCATTATGAAAGCATGGGTCCAGCAAGACTTCCTTGGTCGAACCATGAATATTTTTGTGTCGTTGGAATGGATGGACAAGAAATTATAGTTCCTTGCTATATTACTAACCTAATGACATTTCGGACGAACAGATTTGGCATCCAGGCAAGCAATAGGCCATACCGTACATCTAAGCGGTATTTACCAACAATCCGTCATGTCTGAAAAGGAAACGACCGCTAACAACGGCTATACACAACCGCCCACACACAAGCCGACGCATTGGTTGCGCATAGCCTAACCGTAATCGGCAAACCTATAGCGATAGTTCTAACATCAATCGAGAATTACGAAAAGACCTAAAATATTACTTGTGACAATTGTAGTTGTAAGCGGACTCATAGTTCTGTATTTCTTCTGCGGACTGTTTACTCCATACAATTATTTTACAGCAAAATGGGACATTGCACAAAACAGACCGAGAATCTTGCAATATGGAGAGGCAATGAATACAGACGAACAAGCTGTAAAAATTGCAGCAAATTTTGGATTCACCTACGACATTGTCGCTGGCTGTTTGGTGACAACTCCCCTAGTTAATGGTGTTGACATATATAATTCTGTAACGACAAAATATTTGGACAATAAACTTGGCAGCAACTGGAAAAAAAAGTTTGACTTTCAAGTTGACTCTTTGTTTCGTGAGGACAGGGTTGACACAATTCGTAAAACGATTCTTGCTATTGACGAGGTAAAAGAATTAGACAATTATCTTGATTCAGCCTCTAACGGAAAAGAACATTTATTCATCTGGGTTTTGCCACAAGAAAAAAACAATCCCAATGTTAGAGTAAGCAGAAAAATGCCTGACAGTACAATAAGAGTTTTTTATAACTATCAAGTAGACCCATACAGTTTACAAGCATCTTCAATTCAATACTAAATGACAATGTTAGACATCGCCCTTAATAAAATTTGGGTAAACATCTGGACCACATTTATTCGGACGGAAAGAAGGGCAGCCGATAATAGCACCTACCCAAAAGGCGGAGTTTTGTGTTCCAAAGACAGTTTTGTGGTTAATGGTAGTTTAGTTTTTCAATTCAAGTTTTGGGATAAAAGTCCCGCCCTTCGGGTAGCTCCAAAACGTCAGCCCAATCAACAACCCATACCCCAATGAAAAAAGAACCCCAGATCGCTCCAGGGTTCTTTCAGTTTCAGGAAATACGTTGGATCAAACGTCCAGTTTCGCGTAGATCGCGTTCTTCTCAATGAACTCGCGGCGTGGTGGTACTTCATCACCCATTAGCATGCTGAAAACACGGTCGGCCTCTGCACCATTCTCGATGGTTATTTGGCGCAAGGTGCGACGTTCCGGATCCATGGTGGTTTCCCATAGCTGCTCGGCATTCATCTCTCCCAGACCTTTGTAACGCTGTATGCCCACGTGGACATCCTTATCGCCTTTCATGCGTAGCATTTCACGGTCGCGCTCGGCATCGCTCCAGCAATACACGAGTTCCTTTCCTTTTTTGAGAAGGTACAGTGGTGGAGTAGCAATGTAGAGATAGCCTTGTTCGATCAGCGGTTGCATGTGCCGGAAGAAGAAGGTCATGATCAGCGTTTGGATGTGGCTGCCGTCGATGTCAGCGTCGCACATGATCACGATCTTGTGGTAGCGAAGCTTTGTCATGTTCAAAGCCTTGCTATCCTCTTCCGTACCGATGAATACACCAAGTGCCGTGTAGATATTCCGGATCTCTTCGTTCTCGAGGATCTTGTGCTGCATGGCTTTCTCCACGTTCAGGATCTTACCGCGCAGTGGAAGGATCGCTTGGAATTCGCGGTTACGACCTTGTTTGGCCGTACCACCAGCGGAATCTCCTTCCACCATGAAGAGCTCGCTGGCACTGGCATCCTTGCTTTGGCAATCGGCCAATTTACCCGGCAGGCCACCTCCGGAGAAGGCACCTTTGCGTTGTACAAGTTCACGTGCTTTTTTAGCAGCGTGCCGGGCCGTTGCAGCAAGGATCACCTTGTCCACGATCAGCTTTGCATCCTTCGGATTCTCCTCGAGGTAATTCTCGAGCATTTCACTTACCGCCTGGTTCACGGCACCCATCACTTCGCTGTTACCCAGCTTGGTCTTGGTCTGTCCCTCGAATTGAGGCTCTTGCACTTTTACACTGATCACACAAGTAAGACCCTCGCGGAAGTCATCACCAGCGATCTCGAATTTCAGGTTCTTCGTTGCACCTGTGCTTTCCGCGTATTTCTTCAACGTACGCGTAAGTCCGCTGCGGAATCCAGCAAGGTGTGTTCCACCTTCGTGCGTGTTGATGTTGTTCACGTACGAGTGCAGGTTCTCCGCATAGGAATCGTTGTAGACCATGGCGATCTCAACGGGAATATCCTGTTTTTCGCCTTCGATGTGGATCACCGATTCAATGATCGGGTTACGTGTTCCATCCAGGTAACGCACGAACTCAGGCAAGCCCAATTCACTGAAGAATTCCTCGGTGTGGAATGAACCGTCCTCCAACGTCTTCCGCTCGTCGGTCAATCTCAAACGGATCCCTTTGTTCAGGAACGACAATTCACGCAGACGTGTAGCAAGGGTATCGAAGTTATACTCCGTTACCTGAAAGATCGTAAGATCCGGCTGGAACAGAATGATGGTGCCACGCTCGGTGGTCGTACCAACTTCCTTTACCGGGTACTTGGGCTTTCCTTGGCTGTACTCCTGTTGGTACACTTTGCCATCGCGGTGAACTTCTGCAAGGAGCATGCTGCTCAATGCATTCACGCAGCTCACACCAACACCGTGCAAGCCACCGGATACTTTATAGCTGTCCTTATCGAACTTACCACCTGCGTGGAGCACGGTCATAACAACCTCCAACGCGCTACGCCCTTCTTTGGCGTGCATATCCACCGGAATACCACGGCCGTTGTCCTTTACGCGGATGCCGTTGGTCGGTGTGATCTGTACATCGATGGTATCGCAATGACCAGCTAGGGCTTCGTCGATCGAGTTATCTACTACTTCATACACCAGATGATGATATCCTTTTGCGCCGATATCGCCTATGTACATCGCCGGGCGTTTACGCACCGCTTCGAGTCCTTCGAGGACCTGGATACTATCTGCGGAATAACTTGCTGGCGCCTTCTTCTTATCGCTCATTTCTACAACTGTCTCTGACATGGTTCCAAATTGGATCTTGCCGCCTTGTTCAGCGGGCTTGCGAAGATACCCGAAAAAAGCACTCAAAATGAGCTATTTCCCAACAATAGCGGGGGTTTTGTTGATAATTAACGAAGTCAGGAATTTGGTTATTCCGGATGGATTGCTATGGATGGAAAATAGCCTGCGCAAAGGCACCGGTCAAACCACCTTTTTGTTCACGACAAGCTGGCACCAGGTCAGGTGCCAGTAGCCCATGCAGAACGTGTTCCTGCTTAGAACGCGTAGGTTGCTCCAAGTAGCACCATGGAACGTTGCACGGTGTATCTGTGCCAACGTTCGTACTTGCTTGCACTCAGGTTACTCAGATCCAAGAACATACTTAACCGTTTGGTGTATCGGTATTCCACGCCCAAATAAAGGTCCATGTATCCCTTCATATCGAATACACTCGATTCAGGAACGACAGTTGTACGGATCTCCTCTTTGGCTTTCCGCAAGCCCATGAACTGCATCTCGACCTTCAGGATCAGTTTATCGCGTACGTCATAGTTCGCGCCGATCGCAAGTTGGTAGGGAGGAAGGTTCCATGCTTCGGCCTCGACCTCCTGCGTGTAACTGCTTATATCGACCCTTGCGGTCACGCCCAAAGCCTCGCGAGCGTGGTAGTGCAGTTCACCACTGATGTTGAGGACACTGACATCATCGTACAGGATCGATAGTTGATCACCATAGGGCGTATACGGGTTGCTCACGAAGAGCATGCGGTCCTTCACCTTGCTCGCACTCACGCGTGCATCGAAACCAATGCTGTTGCTGAGGCTTCCTCGGATGCCGCCGTAAATATCATACATCTTGCTACTGTTCGCTAGCACTGGCGCACCATTCAACCAAGGGTTGATCCGTGTAACACTGCGGAAACTGTTCCGCTGTTTAGCACCATCCACACCTACGTATGGGATCAGGATATCATCGAACAAATTGTAACTGAGATAGGCCTGCGGGTAAAAGTGAAAGGTGGTCTTTCCAAGTGCATCGACGTACATGCCCACACCCACTTTCACCACGTACTTATCTCCTTTCGTACTCACGTTCGGCATCAACCCGACCAATGTTCCGCTTTGCCGCACGTCGGTGAATTGCATGGTACTATCGATGTAACGATGCGCTTTGTATGCGTTGTTATCGATCAACAACCCAACACCATAGGTCTCCTTGCCATAAACGGTAGAGAGGTCCGTATTGATCTTTACGTTGGTCTCTGAACTACCGGTCAGGTTGCTGTATGCATGGACCTCAAGCCCTACATCGTGCGCGATCTTGCTGCTATCACCGTAAAGCGATCGCACGCGTCCACCAAAACCGATGTCGTTGTACACTTGTTTCACTTGGTCATTTGCAGGTGGTGGTGAAATATTGATGACCTCGGCAATGCTGTCGGTTCGTTCGTAACCATAGTAGCTCACCCTGCGGCGATCGTACATCAAACGCACGCTCACTTCATGTTTCGGCAAGTTGTGTTTGTAGAACCCATCGATGTTGTTGAAGCTGTATTCACTAGGCCCAACATCATCCAGACCACCGTTACTGCTGAAGTGTTTCATGTGGATCCCGTAACCGTTGGTCTTGCTACGCGTTTGGTCATAGAAAACCTCGCCCAGTGGTGTGGTGTATAAACCGAATCCACCTTTAACGAAACCCTTGTACAAGCGCTCGTTCGAACCGAGCACGCTCAGCTTTGCCGCAGCGATGCTGTCCACACGTGCGGGTACTTCGCCCTTCACGTTCAGCACTTCATAACGCACAGGTAAGGTCGGCAGGATCGTAGCGATCGGTTCCGGACGTACATCAACCTTCTCGGCATCGATCAACGTAGGGCTATAGATACCCTGGATCTCATACTGGCTTGTGGGTTCAGTTCCTTGCCCGAACGCCAAGGAGCAGGTCAGAAGCGCGGTCACAAGAATTGAATAGTGCTTGCTCGTGATCATCATTTTCCGTCGTTGGTATTAGGCATTGGCACTTCGATCTCCTCTTGTTGCTCCGGCTGAATGGACTTCGCTTCGCCGGAATTGATAACATCCAAGCGTTGTTGGGCTTGTGCCACAAGATCGGACTCCGTGCAGTTGTTGATCACGCTTTGCAGTGTCGCTTTTGCTTGGAACATATCCTTCAGTTGCACATACACATCGCCCAACAAGATGAACGACCTTGCTTTCCAGTGATCGTAGCTCGGATACTTCTTCACGAGATCGAACACCTCTTTCTCGGCATCGCTGTATCGAGCCTGAAGAAAACGGACATAGGCCATGTTGTACTTCGCCTCCGCACCCAGCATATTGCTGCTGTTCGAGGTTACCGCTTTGAAGCGCGTATATGCTCCATCGAGATCGTCCTTATCCAGCAACCCTTTTGCTGCGATCAGACCTGCTTCTGCGCGTAGATCCGCATTCGCATCATTGTTCGCCGCTACCTTATCAGCAGCTTTGGCTGCATCGGCGTGGCGGTTCAATTCCAACAAACAACGCATGCGGCCCACCTGCGCTGCAAGCACATTCAGCGGAGAGCTTGCTACGCTTTCCAACTTGGTGTAATAATCGAGTGCGCCTTCGTAGCGTCTTTCATTGTAACGGATCTCGCTGGCACCACTAAGCGCATTCTCCATGAACTGGGTCCCGTTACGTTCCACCACCTTTTCCAGATCAGGCAACGCCTCCGCGAACTTGCCTGCTTTGTACAAGCAATCGCCTCGGTAGAAATATGAATTCACGGCATACGCACCATTGGGGTATTTCACCAGGTAATCGCCCAATGCACCGATCGCTTCAGGACATTTTCCTGCGGTGTACAACGCTTCAGCGCTTCGGTAATACTTGGTATCGAGATCCAATGTGGCCATATCCACGAAGCCCAGCGTCTTCACATAAGCCTCGTACTCGGCCACCCTACCCTGCTCTACATAGATCGCTTCGATAGCGCCCAATGCTTCGCGCGATTCATCCACGGTATTGTACTTGGCCACGATCGCCTTGAACTCATCCAAGGCTTCTTGGGTCTTGCCTTGCCGTTTGTGGATCAGTGCCAATTGCAACATGCTTTGGCGCACGTTGGGGCTGTTCGGATGCTCGTTCACCACCGCACCGTAGTAGGTCGCGGCATTCGCATCCTGTTCCATGTTGATGTACGTTTCACCGAGCTGGAACTTCGCATCCGGTGCATAACGCGAATTCGGTTTTTCGCTGAGCAGTGCTTTCAACGTTGCCACCTTTTCGGCAGAGTTACCAAGCAGACCTTGGCATACCCCTTTCTGGTACTGGGCATAGTCACGGCTATCCGTTCCGGTGCGCATCGCATCGTCGTAGGCTTTCACTGCGAGGTCATTCTGCTTGTTCACGAAGTAGCAATCGCCGATCCGCAGCATGGCATCAGCTCGTTGTTTTGCATCACCCTTTCCTGTGGCGGTGAATCTTCGGAAGGCGGTACTGGCCTCATTGTAATCCTTCATTTTGAAGAACGTGTAACCCATACCGTATCCTGCGAGTTCATACATGTCGGTGGCATACGCACCGGCAGTGTTCCGCAGATCATCGTATTTGCGCAATGCAGCAGGTAGGTCGCCATCGCCGTAGTACGACTCGGCCATCCAGAAATTTGCTTTCGCGTTCACGCTTTGATCCACAGGATACTTCAGCGCACGCTCAAAGAACAACGCAGCACTCTTGAATTTGCGTCCTTCATAAAGCTCAACACCCCGGTCGAAGGCCAAGCGTTGATAGGCTTCCTGCAAGCGCAGGTCCTTGTTCTGGATCTCATCGAGAGACTCCAGTGCGGCCTCGTAGTTCTTGGTCTTCAAGTAAACGTTCAGAAGGAACTCATAGGCTTCATCACGCCGAACGGTATTGGGATATACTTTCAAATAATTCCGCAATGCGGTTATTGCTTCGTGATACGGATCGAAGCTCAGTTCGTAGGCTAACTTCGCATAGTTGAACAATGCGTCTTCGGCGACCTTGGGATCATTGCCCATGTCATACGCCTTCTTGAACGCGTTCCGAGCGTAGTTCTTCTCGTTCAGTTTCAGGTAACAATCGGCCATGTGGTAGGCGGCCAGTTGTGCAAGGCTATCCGTTCCATTAGCCACCAGATTGAATTCGTTCAACGCTTTGCGGTAATCTTCTGTGCGGTAATACGTGTAACCGAGGATGTACCGATCACCGATCTCCACCCCGACACGCTGCGAACTTTTCTCCAAGTACGGCAATGCTTCGGCATATTTACCCGTGCGGTAATTTGCTTCACCGGCCAAACGATTGATCTGTGTTTCTCTTCGGTTGTTGGTGCCATCGTTCAACATGGGCTCCACGTACGCGTTCAGTTCATCATACTTCCCTTGTAGGAATAAGATCTCTGCGATGTAGGAAGGAACGACCTTCCCGAAATTCTCGTCGTTCTCCAATTTCTTGAATCCGATCAATGCGGTTTCGTGGTTTCCTTTTTCATAGTTGATGTGCGCGGTGTAGTAGGTGGCCGGTGCTTTGTACACTCCGCTATCATTGGCAACAATACTTAATTCAGCAAGTGCGAGGTCCTTCTCTTCTTCCTGGAAATAGGAGTAACCACGTTTGAACCGGAATTCATCGAGTTCCGAAGGCTTCAGATCGAAACGATCGATCCTTTCACTCCATGCAAGTGCTTCCTTCCATTTTTTCCGAGAGAAGGCGTGTTTGAACAACTCCAGACGAACGGTTCCAACATGAAGATCTTCCGGATGGTTCTCGATAAAGGCCAGCAGACGATTGCCTGCATCGCCATTGAACAGGCGCACAGCACAAATTGCCGCTAGATATTCGGCTTCGGTACGGGTAGCATCGTGCCGGTCCGTGATCCGTTCGATGACGCGTTCCAGTTCATACTGTGCCGCACCATACTTCGCCTTATCGAAAAGCTCTTGGGCGTGCGCCAGATCTGCATTCTGGTTCGCATAATGCGCTGGTCGCTGGGCAAGTAGCGCGCTCGGAGCAAGCAACAGAACCACCGCAGTGATCAACGCAATGCGCAGAATGCCCGTCGCGTGGATGGTTGGTGAGTGAATTGGATGGATCTTCATCAAGTGGTCAAAGTTCTTTGGAACGTTGGCGGGATACGGCTGGCCGGGGTTCTACTTATCCACGCGGAGGTGTTCGATCTAGGGTGGAAAGTGAATGGAACGCAGATAACGCTGAAAGTGATGATGAAAGCAGATAGAGAACACTAGCGCACCCATTCGCTAGGTCATTTCGGGCTACGACCTCAACACCCTATTAACAACACGTGAAAAACAAAACACTTACTCATGAACGTGGAACGGGTAAATAAATTACAACCTTTGTCACCATGTCCAGTGAACCGATCATCCTTCTTCATGGTGTGCGCATTTTCCAGCGCGAGAACCTGATCTTGAACAACGTGGATTTCACCGTGCAGAAAGGTGAGTTCCTTTATTTGATCGGCAGGACCGGCTCCGGGAAAAGCAGTTTAATGCGCACGCTTTACGGCGATCTACCCTTGAAAGAAGGTGAAGGTCATTGCTGCGGATTCGACCTGAGCAAGCTGAAACGCAAGCAGATCCCGTTCCTTCGACGCAAGATCGGGATCGTGTTCCAGGATTTTCAGTTGCTGACCGATCGCACGGTGAACGATAACCTGCTGTTCGTTCTGAAGGCAACGGGTTGGAGTGAAAAGAGCCGCATGGACGAACGCGTTCAACAGGTCCTGGAAAAAGTGGGCCTGGCGAACAAAGGCTACAAAATGCCCCATGAGCTTTCTGGTGGTGAGCAGCAGCGCGTAAGCATTGCCCGTGCTTTGTTGAACGATCCGGAATTGATCCTTGCCGATGAGCCCACGGGCAACTTGGATCCCGAAACGACCGAGGAGATCCTTGATCTGCTCTTCGAGATCAGCCGCAGCGGCAGGAGTGTGATCATGGCCACGCACGACTACACGCACATGAAGAAGATCAACACCCGCGTGGTACGGAGCGAGGATGGAAAATTGTTGGAGTTGAGCGCTGTGGGAGCTTAGTATTCGTGTCCCATTTCGGGTTCCTACTTGAGCAACCCGACGATCACCTCAGCGTTCCGCTTGTTACAGAACCGATCACCCAGCACTTGCACCCTTCGTTCCAATGCTTGGCCATTGGCCGGTTTGGACATGCAGGCCAGAATGCTGGTGCGCATCGTTGCAGCGCTATCGTGTACATGGCAAAGTTCAGCAAGGCCTGTACCTTCAACCATTGGGGTATTGCAAACAACGTGGCGCCCGGTGTACAAGCAGAGCAGTAACTTCAGTTTGATCCCAGTCGCTTGAAAAGTGGGTAGCACATTGACCTGTGCTTTGCTCACCAGTCGATGGATCTCTTGCGTACCAATGTTCGCTCGCAACGAAACGTTCTTAGATCGTGCGATCTCCTTCTTCAACTCACTGCTCGCATCACTTCCGGCAATCACCAATTTCACAGGTAGGTCCTTGAACACTTGACGGACCAGGAACAATGCAGCCTGATCATTCTCCGCAACGCCAAGCGCTCCGTGGTAGAATGCGAAGTCACCGACCCCATCAGGCACATCCACCTTATCGCTTGCATGGAAAGCAGGCAAGTGCGTTACATGATTGAAATGACCTTCGAAATACGCTTGATCCTTCGGAGAAATGGCTAAAATGTGATCGGCTTCGCTCAACACCAATTCGAACTTTTGCAGTTTACGCGCTTCGTTGATGAAGTAGGTCCGTCGGAATGCATTTCCCTCTGCTTTGGCCAATGCTGCATAATAATCGTGTTCCACATTGTGCGCACGGACCAAACGTGTGCGCCCGAGCAACCGTGGATCACCCAAATAATAGCAAGTATGCAAACCCTCGAACAGGATGGGATGATCATCTTTCAGCAAGCGCGTTAGCAACGCCTCACTTCTGCGGCTGGTAACTACGAAGGGCAGATTGCTCAGCAACTGGTACTTCCCTTGTCGGCGCGAGTAGTAATGGACTTCGGTGCAGAGTTCCTTCAGGTCCTTGGCCCGCTCTCTGCCATACTCAAAACAATGCAGATGAACCTTCACGCCAAGTTCCGCAAGTGCTTTAACCTTGTAGTAGACATCGATGACCCCGCCATAGCTGGGCGGCGACGGAATGTCGAAACTCACGATATGAATGTGCTGATCAGCCAAATTGGAAAAGCGCTTTCAACGCTTCCGTTTCACGTTCGCCATTCAGCGAATTGGCCGCGAAAATAGAGTTTTGGCGCAATGCCTTGCGACGAACTTCATCACCGATCAATGTTCGTACTGCCCCTACGATAAGGTCGGGTTCCGGAGCGGGGAGAACAATACCTGCATCATACCGTCTCACAATTGCCGCAACCTCAGGCAGATCCGTAGCAAGAACAGGAATGTGGGCGCGGAAATAATCGAACAACTTATTCGGCAGGCTAAAACGATAGTTCAGGTTGGTATCCTTATCCAGCGATAAGCCGAGATCCGCATTCCGGGTGTATTGCATCATCTGCTCATAAGGCATGCGCGTGATCAGGCGCACACGTTCCTGCAACCCTTCCGCAGCAACCATCTTCTGCAGCACGGGCCAAGCATCTCCCCCACCCACGAGCAGCAACAGGGCATCGGGGAGTTCTTTCATGGCCAACACAGCTTCTTCCGCACCGCGCTGCACATTGATCCCACTGCCTTGCATGATCAAAATGAAATTATCCGCTGGCAGCCCAAGATCCGACCTGGAAGGCAACGGCCCAAGATCGCGGTGCATGGGGATATTGCGCACCACTGCCGGTCGTATGCCATACCGTTCCTTGTAAGCATCGGCAATGCTATCGTTCACGGTTACCACATGCTTCAGTTTCGGAAAGATCCAACGCTCAATGCCCAGCCAGACGCGCCTTACGCCGGGCCTCTCCACCAGCTCCGGGACCTCAGTAAAGTACTCGTGGCTGTCGTAAACTAGCTGCTTGCTGCGTAACCGAGCTACCAAGTAGTTCGCCAGCAAGGTATCGAGGTCATTCGCTACTAGCAGATCGCTTTTTTCGCGCAGTAAAAGCCAGAACAGCCGCAGGTTGTATTCGGCATAGAACAGCGCTCCTTTGCTGAAGAACAAGCGCATTCGCCGCGTTGCATACGGCCTTTCCAACGGCGCACTACCCGGCAAAACACGACCTACAAGCAATACGTCATACCCCAACTCCCGCAATACGGTGCAGGTACGGTGTACCCGGTTGTCGGTACTCAGGTCATTGGTAACAGCGACAATGGCGCGGCGAGGCATGGGTGCAAAGGAACGGCCCGGGGCGTTATGCTGCGGGCCGTTCGTTTTGCGCTACGTCACTTTCTCGCTATACTATCGCAGGATCTTCACAACACGTTTGGTTATGGGCTTAGCGTCAACCAACAACGTAATGTAGTACACACCAGGTGCTAGATCACCGGTTGCCCACTCGTATTGGTAATTGCCTGCCTCCAAGCTAGCCTCTTGCAGCACTTGCAATTGCTTGCCATCTGCACTGTTAGCGACTAACTGCATGCGACCACCCTGATCCAATTGGTAGAAAATAGTGGTTTGCGTTTCGAATGGATTCGGAGCAATACGGAGGTAACGGTCATTTGAGTTCAACGTTTTTTCATCGATCTCTACACCACCATTCTGAATTGCACCATGAGATGCGCAGCAATTTGCAACACTCTGCTCCATTGCATCCAACCGATCCATGACCTGCTGCAACTGATCATTCAGTGCATCATTGGTGGCTTCTGCATCGGCGAGTTGTTGCTGCTGTTCTTGGAACGCGGCTACGAGGTAGGGCGTCAAACCACTCAAATTAACCGCTTTAAAAGGAATGGCTGCATAGATCTCATTACCTACACTATCCACCATTGCTGGTTGAGATGTTTGCATCACCATTTCTGGAAATACAGTTTCCAACTCTTGCGCCAAGAATCCATATTGTTGCTCTTGAGGCAGACCCATACTTGGGTATTGATCAACATTGAAAACATACGTTTTCGGGTTCAATTGCAACAGCCTTTCAGAGGCGCTTTCAATATCCTCGATGTTGGACTTCAGGCTCTCGTCCGATGATGTCCAATTCCCTCCCGGTGTATAAGTCCGGCCCGGAAAAAATCCAGCCCAATCGTCTGATCCTTGACCAGGACCCCAACCATACACACTGTAACGTTTTGTGCCTTTTCGAGCCCAACCAAGAACGCCATAGGAATTCGCAACCGTTCCTGTACTATTTGCCTCGGCATATACACCATAAGTAGACGTAGCGCTACCGGAGCCTATAACCGCAGCATGTAAACCCCATGCATTCGTTATTGTGCTACCTTCAGTATTAACTAAGCCTCTAATTCCATACGCTCTTGTTAGCGTCCCACTAACAGGTGCAGTCGCTTTACCTGATACACCAATAATTTCTGTTGATGCACCACCGGTTGGCTGGGCTGTGATCTCAGCGGTTATCCCGGTGCCACCGGTTTCTAGACCTGTTACAACCGATCTGATCCCAGTTACAGTACCCATGCTTGAACCAGATACTGGTTCCACCACGGTATTAATGCCATACGTTGTACCAGCTGAGTTCCCGAGATAATTCACCATCAAACCTCCGCTAAAGCTCGCATCCGCAGCCGAATGTTTTACATGGAGCTTATATAGTGGGTTCCAAATACCAATACCTACACCACGATCTTCTTGCGGACAACCTGGATTACTTGGATATGCGGTAGCAACATTTGAATTTGTTCCTGCGCCACCCGGAAGTGTCCACTCACAGCCACCCAGAAAGTCGCTAGCCGGACGGTGCTCGATCAAACCGGTTGTCATATCCACCGTCACTACCTCGTCGCTTTCACTATCTGCGTCGCTAGGTAGTTGCCGAATTCGCACTTTACCAGTGCCAACATCCAAACGATCGAGGGGTTCACCAGCTATCGCATTGAAATTACCAATACCGACATTCACATCATCATTACTTACTGCGGTTAGGCGCATGCCTTCTAGGCCCTCTTGGCTATCTGCACCTCCAGTGGAACTGCCATTGAGTTCACTGGTGAACAACAAGCTGATATGATCCGGAGCTGTGTCGCCATCCCGCTTGGCCACTTGGATCACAAGGTCGGTGTAGCTCTGGCCGTCTTCCTTTAAGCCTACATAACCCATAGTTCCGCCGCCTGTGTACGTGGTGCCTGTTTGCGCCCAGTCGCGGTAAGCATCTTCATAATCACTGTTAGTGGCCGCAGCCAAATGCTCCAAGCTGAATGGGCCAGGCGCACCGCTGGTGTAGAACGCATCAACATCGGGGCTGTGCAGGATGAAACCATCAGCAACCACGCTACTACCTCCTACTGTGTAGGTGGCATCTGGCAATAATGCGAAACGTTTTACGTCGTTCGTAAACATTTCAATCTCTAACTCCGGAATGGTCTTGAGTTTTAAAGACTCAGTCGCGTCGATGTTGCAACCAACGTAGTTCACTGGATCGGTAACAGGGTTACCTGGTCCGGGAGCGCCTTCGTGCCAATCTTGAGCAAAGCAACTCAGCGTGACAAAGGTTAGGCCGCACACTAAGGCAAGTTTTAAATGTTTCATTGTTCGGTTCAGATTCTCCGGACAATCTCATCGCACCATGAATTTTACGAATGCAGTTCTTCCTTCTCCTTGTAATACGCCGCAATACAAACCACTCGGCCAGTTCGATGTTTGAACTATCACCTCGTCCTGAACCGCAGACCGGGACCATACAAGTCGTCCACCAGAGTCCAGAATGCGTACACCCAACCCAAGCTCATGCGGCCACCGGATAACGACACTTCCGTTGTCGTTGTCCACAAGGCAAAATTGTGTGACATCCTCATACGGCATTCCCACGGTGGAGTCATCCTCCGTGACGTGAACGTTGTCGATGTAGACGTAGGCAACTTCCTGAAAGCTTGAGACCACCGGCACATGTTCCGTGAGGTCGTTCTCGAAGAAATTACCGATCACCAAGTACTGGTAGGCACTATCGGCGACGAAAGACCCTTCAACCAATGTCCAGCTCACTGTGTCCAGCAATACTTCCGTGGAGTACACATGGGCATAGTTCCGAAATTCGATCGGTCCAGGCGGAGCAAATTGCTCCTCGTTCAGATTCGTGAACAAAGCGCCCACATTGTTGCAACCGGAAGTAGTGATCTCGACTTGACCACCATAGGCCAAATTGGTCCAAAAAGAAACTTGGTACCGGTGCCCTACTTCCAACGGTTCCAGCAGAGATACTCCAATGTACTCCCTGTAGTTATTGAACTCCGAATAGGCCACAAGACCGGCGTAAGCCTCACTTTCTTGCGCATGTTGGAAACCCGCGACATTGTACGGTACTGAAACCGACGAAAATGGATCGATCTCCGCACAACCATGAAAATAGTCAGGGCTTGATTTCCATGCCCTCCAATAGAGCGGCTGATTCCCTACCGTGAAGCAACAAGACTGAGGACAGGAATCATTCAATTCAAGACTGGGGTTAGGCACGAGATTTTGCCCAATTGAGTAGAAGGAATTAAGGGACATTAGGAAACAAACAACCGTTTTAGTTACGTACCAGCTAATGTGACCTCTTGAGAAATGCATTCGTTCATTGGCGACACTGATTGCGTCGCTCCGTTCATGATGACCAGCGACTGTCCGGCCATATCGGTCTTTTCAAAATACAAGCATCGCATGGCATCGACCAATTCCATCGTGCTCGCCCAAGTCACCGCTTGGGGCGTGTACCGGCTTACTGTTGTTCGGCGGGTACTCCTAAATAGTGCTCCTCGACTTCGCTCGGCGTACTATTTGGGTAGTTATCTTTGCAATGTTCTGTTTCGTTTTTTCTTTAGTAGGGATTAGTGGGACAAGAGCGACCGGCCCTCGATGTTTCTAGCATCGGGGGCTTTTTATTTGAAGTAATGTAAGGTGTGGCGCTTACTTTTAGCAGCCATTTTAGCTCGAAGTCTCGAAGTCTCGAAGTCTCGAAGTCTCGAAGTCTCGCTTTGAGCCGAGCACGAAGATTGAACTTCGTAGCAAGTTTTTATAGTGTACTTGCACTGACATTTCGCTCAATGTACAAATGAAAATCGATATGTGAAAATTTTGTTAATCGGTTTTGCATTCAATAACGCACAAAAAGCCCATCCCAAATTTCTACCACTTCCCTACTCCATGTGGATAAATGGGGAACCCGGATCTTCTTCCGCAGAATAGCACGATCGTAAACTTGCACTGCGCGATCGTACTATGCAACTACAAAGCAATTATCCACTTACCCAACACAACACCTTCGGCATTGCGGCCCATGCGTTGCTTTTCGGTCGTTTTAACAGCACCGCGCAATTGGCCACATTGCTGAACATGCCCGAAGTTGCGGGTATGCCGCGCTTGTTCTTGGGAGGCGGAAGTAATATCCTGTTCACACAGGATTTTCCCGGCGTGGTGTTGCTGAATGAAATTCCGGGAATTACGGTCGTTAAAGAAGATGACGAAAACGTGGTTGTAAAAGCAGGTGCAGGCGTTGGTTGGCACCAGTTCGTATTGCATTGTGTTGAAAATGGTTGGGGCGGTATCGAGAACCTTTCGTTGATCCCCGGAAAGGTGGGTGCAGCTCCCATGCAGAACATCGGTGCGTATGGCGTAGAGATCAAGGACAACTTCGTGGAGCTGGAGGCTTATCGCCTTGCGGATGGTGAACTGGTCACGTTCGATCGTGAAGCTTGCCAATTCGGTTATCGGGAGAGCTTTTTCAAACGTGCAGGGAAGGACCAGTATGTGATCGTTAGCGTCACCTTCCGATTGGATAAAAAGCACATACTCAACACGAGCTACGGTACTATATCCCAGGAATTGGAGCAAATGGGCATCTTGGAACCAACCATTAACGATGTGAGCAATGCGGTGATCGCCATCCGAAGCAGCAAATTACCGGACCCCAAAGTGCTGGGCAATGCGGGTAGCTTTTTTAAGAATCCGGTCGTTGCGAAGGAATTAGCGGAGAAGATCAAAAAAGACTTTCCAGATGCTGCGGTCTACCCCGCAGGTGACGGGCTGGTGAAACTCGCTGCGGGTTGGTTGATCGAAAAAGCGGGTTTGAAGGGCTATGACGCAGGCACACACGGCGTACACGATAAGCAAGCGCTGGTATTGGTAAACAAGGGCAGTGCCACCGGCAAGGAGATCTTCGATCTAAGCACCAAGGTCCTACAAAGCGTAAAGGAAAAATTCGGCGTTGATCTGGAGCGCGAAGTGAATATTCTGTGATCATACCGGATCGTGCAATACCCATGGCATGGATCATGCTCTGGAAGAAAGACCATTCCAAAGACCAGATAGAACAACAATAACGCCCCTCTCTGTGCATTTGTGCATCTTCGCAGTACCGGCCATTCAACATAGAGATCCAATCCACTTCGCATGAACCAACGCACCATTCTGTTTTTCCTACTTCTTGCCTTCTTCACACCCACGTTCAGCAGCGCGCAACACCAGCTAACGTTGAGTGAATCCATACTGAAAGCCGGTTCCGATTACGCACCCGAACGCTTGCGCGGACTTCAATGGGTTGAAGGAACCAGCACCTACAGTTACGTAAATGACAGTGCGCTTATGATCGGAACACTGGGCAAGAGCATGGATCGTCCTTTCGTAACGTTGCGCGACTTGAACGCATCAATTCCGGACAGCACGGAGCTGCGCCGTTTACCGGCTGTAACGTGGGAGGATGGAACCCATTTCCATTTTATGCACGATGGCAAGATGTTCCGCTACGAGCAGGGAGCCAAAAGGATTGAGGTAACACATTCATTGCCGGCAGAGGCAGCGAACGAAGACTATGACCCCGTGCAAGGAAGTATTGCCTATACCGTGGATGATGACGTTTTCGTGATCCGCAAAGGAGGTGGCCGAAGCGTGCGCATTACGACGGATGGTGGAGAAGGGATCGTAAATGGCAAGAGCGTACACCGCGATGAATATGGAATTACGAAAGGCACGTTCTGGGGTCCGAAGGGAAATGTGCTTGCCTTTTATCGGATGGATGAAAGCATGGTCACCGAATATATGTTAGAGGATATCAGCACGAAACCAAGCACCTTCAACGTGATCCGCTACCCCATGGCCGGCCAAACAAGCCATCACGTTACGATCGGTGTGTACGACCTGCGTTCCGGCAAGAAGATCATCTTGAACACCGGCGCTCCCGCAGACCAGTATCTCACCAACATTGCATGGGAACACGACGGTGCACATTTACAAGTTGTTCATTTGGATCGCGCAACGGAGAATTTGAAAGTGGTTCGCTATAGTGTCGAGACCGGCAAGCCCGTTGGTACGCTCCTCACGGAACATGACGATAAATATTTGGAACCTCAGCAACCTGCGAAATTCCTCAAGACCAAACCCACTCAGTACATCTGGTGGAGCCAGCGCGATGGGTGGCCGCACCTTTATCTCTATGACCTCAACAAAGGAATGGTCCGTCAATTGACGAAAGGGAATTGGGTCGTGCAGAACATAGTTGGCATGGATCCACTGGAGACATTCGTCATAGTGGACGGTTCCGGCGAGATCGAAGCAGGCAGACCCACTGGTGCTATGGATACCCATTTGTACCGTGTTGAATTGCGCAGTGGAAAAACCACGCGTCTAACAAAAGAGGCTGGTAAGCACAGCGGCCAGCTGAGCAGTGATGGTGCCACGTTGATCGACACCTGGAGCAGCATGATGGTACCTGGTCGGACTGAACTGATCGACGCCAAGAACGGCAGCATCATGAAAACGTTGATCAATTCAAAAGACCCGCTCGCGGAAGTGACCAAGGGTACAATGGAACTACTAACCATCCCCGGGGAGAATGGCGACATGCTGAACGCTCGTCTGATCAAACCAAGTTATTTCGATGAGAACACCCGCTACCCGGTATTGATCTACGTGTACGGCGGCACGCATGTACAACTGGTCCGCAATTCATTCTTGGGAGGTGCCTCGCTATGGATGATCGAAGCGGCTGAACGCGGCTATCTGGTCTGGACCGTGGATGGTCACGGTAGCAGCGAACGCGGACGTGATTTCGAACAGATCATACACCGGCAATTGGGTATCACCGAGGTAAACGACCAGATGCGCGGTGTGGATTGGTTGAAAGCATTGCCCTATGTGGATAGCACGCGTATCGCAGTGCATGGCTGGAGCTTTGGAGGCCATATGACCACCGCAATGCTTACACGTTATCCCGGAGTTTTCAAGGTGGGTGTGGCTGGTGGCCCTGTTATGGATTGGAGCCTTTATGAAGTGATGTACGGAGAACGGTACATGGATACACCCAAAGAAAATCCAAAAGGCTATGAGGCAACAACACTACCACTGCTTGCGGATAAATTACAAGAAGACCTCCTGTTGATCACCGGAGGCGTTGACCCTGTAGTTCTACCGGAGCACAGTTTCAGTTTCTTAAAAGCTTGCGTGGACAGTGGAACGCAAGTGGATTTTTTCGATTATCCGGGGCATGAGCACAACGTACGTGGGAAGGACCGGGTACATCTGATGGAAAAAGTTCTGCGTTATATCGATGCACGCATGTTGAACTATCGTTAATGCAGCAGGTCATGAACTATGCGCTGGCCCTTGCTTGTCTTCTGCCGATCACGCTAGTTGGGCAAACCACCTATCAAGTGGAAGTTGGTGGGAACATGCTGAGTGGGCCTGCACCCTACTACCAGCCTCAGTTCCTTACGATTGACCTGGGCGATAGCGTTGAATGGCATCAGGTGAATGGTTGGCACAATGTCGCTGGAACAACGGCGCTCTATCCGGACAATCCGGAAGGGTTCACATCCGGCGAACCGGCACAGGGAACTTGGACATATTCAACCGCATTCACGATCCCTGGGTTCTACCAATATCACTGCACGCAAACAGGACATAGTGCAACACAATTCGGAACAATTACCGTGTTGGATCCTAACGGCATCAATGCGTTCACGAATGATCTTGATGTACATATTTTCCCAGTTCCAGTGGAAACGATGCTGAACATTTCAACACCTTTAGCGGAGGTTGAAGCGGTCGCAATAATGGCACTCGATGGCCGGATCGTGTTGTCCGAAAACGTCAGCGGAACTTCTTCGTTCGAGCTTGATGTACACGAATTATCAGCAGGAAATTACCTATTGATCCTAACGCACATTGCTGGGAAAAAGTCAGCTCACGCGTTCGCGAAGCAGTGATCAGAACGCGCGCATCACACGCAGGTTGATCGCTTTCCCGTTCTCTGGTCTGGCCTGAACGGAATAGGTACCCGGTGCCACAGATGCCATCGGAAGCTGGATCACATGTTTGCCCTGTGCCAGAACGCCATCGTGCAACAACGCTACCTCCTTGCCCAATGCATCCACAAGTCGGATCGAATACCGATCACTAACAGGAACATCAAGCCACAACTGAGCATCTACTGAGGCAGGATTCGGGAAAGCAAACAACGTAGGCTTCGAAACAGCAATTTCACTTACTGCTGTAGGAAGACCGTATGGAATAGCCAGTATTGCGAACGACGCGATGGAAAGTTTCGCAAGCTCTTCGTAATAGGGAACATCGAAGAATTCCACGCGATCATTCTGTGTGTGGTAGGTCGGATTACCATCATTGGTGAACTCTTCGATCATCAACACCGCGCCATATCCTTCATTCCAGAACGACGCATGATCGCTGTACGTCGCTCCTGGGTTGGTCACGATCAGGTCGATATCGAAATTATACCGGTCCAGCACCGCAACCACGGTATCAGAAATGTCCAATGAATTAGCGATCGGTCGTACGTGTACGCGTGCCTTGCGATCTGCATTGCCATCATAGGCGATCGCATCCATGTTCACGACACCCTTGATCACTACATCGTTCGCGGCTTGTGAGCCTGCCCAAAAGGCACTGCCTACCAAGCCCTGTTCCTCTTCGTCCCAAAATCCGAATACGATGGAATACGCGAAGGGGATATCATGCAGTACGCGAGCAGCTTCCAATAATGCGCCTGTGCCACTGCCGTCGTCATCCGCAGCTGGCGCCGGTCCCGTACCTGCTGGTAGCGCATCGAAATGCGCGCATAGAACTACGTACTCGTCAGGATATAGACTACCTACCTTCGTAGCTACCACGTTGCCACCCGTTGCGCTGAACGTTTGGACCGTGGGTGTATAGCCGAATTGGGTCAGCTTCTGTTCCAAATACGCCTGTGCCACGGCATTACCTGGATTGAATTTGTTCCGATTCACGATCAGCTCGGGACCATTCCCGATATCGATCGGTGTTTCACCGCTGATCTCTTCCACATAATGGATCATGGAATCGATCTGCAATGCATCGATAATGGACTGGACCACGATATCCTGTGCAGAAAGATGAAGAATGGAAGTTGCTGAAAGAACAACTGCAACGAGCGAGCGTTTGATCATAGGTCAATGTTAACGAAAAGTCGGTTATTCGACCTAGGCCGATCTATACTTGGGGTGGATTACAGAACCACTACGCGTTCAACATATTTACGCGTATCCGTACTCACGATCACAAGGTATGTGCCGGTCCGCTCAGACAACTGCAACTGCCATTTACCTGAACCATTCGGTATATGCCCGGCCACTCGTGCCCCGCTCATATCGAACACATCGATGGAATTCACCTTATCGGTAATACCTTCGATCTGTAACAAACCGTTATTGACCGGATTAGGAAAGATCCGCACACCGAGTTCCCGCAGATCATCTACGGCAATGGTCTGATCGATGACCTCGACGTCCTTCACGAGCACAGGAGAGGGGTCTGCCGCTTCATACATGTCCCTGAACGTATCGATATCATTTGTGTTGAACGCGAACATCTCTTCCATCCAACGCGGCGGCGCACTCTGGTACCACAAGTTCGAAACTACCCGGATAAGCCCTGTGTGCCCATTCATAGGCACGTGGTAATGCACCTTATCCGTTCCGCTACCCTCCACACCCGTACTACTTTTATTGAAGTCAATATCAGTAACGGGAACACCTGCGATCAGAACAGTATCATACGCGTAATTCGATGTGGTGAATCCGATAGGGGTCAAACGATTGTCCTTCAACGGTTCTTTAGCTCGTTCAAGGACCGTGGTCTTATTACCGTTCACATCACCCATGACCATTTCGTAGATCTGTGCCTGGTCTGGCGAAGTGATCACATCATGATGGGGTTCCCAACTAGCATCGTGCCCCATGACCTCGTAATCGCTATTCCATCCGCCACTGTGGAAAAGCGTATCATTTTCGGCACTTAATACGATTATTTCCACAAAAGCTCTTCGCGCAGGATAACCCGATGGAAATTTATGTCCAGCCAGGTTGGTCAATGTGAGATCAATGAATGCAGTATCGGCATCACGCGAGATCACGTTCAGGTCCAGAAGGGCCGACTTTTGCTTCAACATGTTATCCGACCGTGCGATGGTGCTGTCGAATTGTGTCGTACTTGCTGTGAGACCCAGTGCTGCGCTATTGTCCCGGAGAAGACCCAACATGAATGTATTCGCACCGGCAAAATGGTGGAGACCAAATGGGCTTTTGCCTTGCAGAAAGAGGTAGTTCGCAGAGATCACAACGGCATCATCAATTCGCGGAACGTGGCAACCCTGGCACGTTATTCCACCCTCTGGATTGGCATCGGTATCATAGATCGAATTCACCCACTCATGGTACGTAGCCTGCTCCACGAATTCATCACCCGTAAGCGCACCGGAAAGATCCGCTGTCTCAGTAAGCAACGTGTGGCAACCTGCACATAGACCAGCATCATTAATATGGGCACCATACATAGGATCGTATCCAACGAAGCTGGTCATTGGCGCACCGAATACCTCCAGATACGGACCATAGGCTACGCGGTTCGTATCGAATAGGATCTTACCTGAAAAGTGAAGTCCGATACTATCAGGACTTTGCATGTGGCAAGCCAAGCAGCTCACCCCATCAAGTCCCATTGAATCCGTGGCCAAGGTATCCATGGTATAATGTCCCCCCGTCCTGAAAAACTCATCATAGCGGCCCATTGGAGCATGACAGCTCGTGCATTTATCCTCCAATTCTTCTTTATGTGCTGGGTTCACAGTTACTTCATGACTGACCTTCGCACGCCAGAATGGATCATGTGCCGCGTTGGCCATCATGGTACTGCGCCAATCATCAGCAACGTTCACATCAACACCGTCCTCATCCACTCCTGCATAATTATTCACGATGTCCTTTCCGTGACAACCACTACATTTTCCACTTGCCGCGAAATAGTGGTTCGTTGCTTCAGATAGAGGTAGCCCTGCATCACGATAGTCCTTCAATTCCGCCGCGCTATGGTATGCTTTCGCTTCTGGTAACCTGCCATCTTTCCAAGCAACGAACAAGGCAACAGTTCCCACCAACAGGGCTAAGATCAGAACACGGGAAATGGAAGAATAACGTTGTAGCATAGATAAGATGTAAGAAGTGTATGCTTGCAAATCTAGGGCGAAACGCCGCTGGTCGCCAACTCACTTACCCCTACTCTTGATATCGTGGAATGGATCCTGACCGGATACCATTATAAACGATCCAGCTCTTCTCGAACGAACGTGATCAGTTCGTGGACGTTGGATACGGATAGGTCGAAAGAAATACCGGCCTTAGCGTAGATCTCCGGCAACGTTCGGGTATAGCCGAGTTTCAGCGCATCGGTATACATGTGCAACGCTTCAGTAGGGTTCTTTTTGTAGTTGCGCCATACACCGATAGCTCCCAATTGGGCAATGGCGTACTCGATGTAGTAGAACGGTCCTTCGAAAATATGGAGCTGTTTATGCCAAAGTGTAGCGCGTACTTTATCAAGCCCACTCCAATCGACAACGTCGCCGCCAAAGCGCTGATGGATCTCCACCCAAGCCTTTGACCGTTCCTTGATGGTCCATTCGGGATGTGTATAGATCGCATGTTGAAAAGCATCCACTGTTGCCACCCACGGCAGGATCGAAAGAACGCGTTCCAATTGATCACGTTTCGCACGGCGCAGCTCTTCCGGATCGGTATAAATAAGGTGCCAATGCTCCATGGTGAGCAACTCCATGCTCATACTTGCCAACTCGGCCACTTCACTTGGGAAGTTCTTGAACCCGGTAATTGGCAACGGATGCGTTAGGAACGAATGCACTGCATGCCCCCCTTCATGCACCATGGTGATCACATCACTGGTGGTGCCAACTGCATTCATGAAGATGAACGGCGGACCTGTTTCGTAGAGCGGATAATTGTAGCCACCCGGCGCCTTTCCATCCCGCGATCCAAGGTCCAAACGTCCCATGGTGCGCATCTCACGCAAGCAATCGGCGAAGTACGGATCCAATTCCTCAAACACTGAAATAGCGAGATCCGCCAATTCATCCGGTGAATCGAATGGCCGTAAAGGTGCTCTACCCAATGGGTCGACAGCAAGGTCCCAAGGGCGCAATGACGCAACACCCAAAGCGGTCTTACGCTCTTTTGCCAAGCGGTCCATAACAGGCACCACTTCCTTTTCAACGCTTTCATGGAACGCAACAGCATCTGCGGGAGTGTGATCGAAGCGCCCCAGAGCGCTATACATATAGTCACGGAAATTATCGAAGCCGGCGTTGACCGCAACTTGCTGACGTTTCTTCACCATTGCGGTGAACAGCTCATCGAGTTTAACCGTGTCCAAAGCACGACGCTCAGCGATCAAGCGATAAATGGCTTCGCGCTCATCGCGATCCGTACTTTCAAGGATAGCACCTGCTTTCGGCAGCGTAATGGTCTCTCCTTTCCACTGCACATTCATAGCACCCATGATGGTGCCGTACTCCTGTGCCATGGATCGCAATTCGGCCTGTAAAGGCACGTTCGCTTCACGGAAAATGCGCAATTGTTCACGGATGCCACGGAGATAAACAGGATATCCTTCGCCGTTCAGACCTTCCACATGTGGATCGGCCATGAGCTTCCGTTGCAATTTATCGGTCCATTGCTCCACCTCTGGAAGCACTTCGCTAACGAATGCATTGTAACGTTTGCTCACTGCATCATCACGGGTATCCGAGGTCATGCGGATATACCGCCAAGCACCTTCTTCGGATAGTGCCGCATCCAGTTCGCTCAGGTCTTTCAACCAGCGTTCCAATTCATGGCGCGATGTTATACTGCGCTCATGCAATTCCTTGAAATACGTAGCAACGGAATTCCAGTCCTCTATCCTCAGCGCAACCGGCAGGAACGTACGGGCGGCACTTGTTACCGGAGTCATTTAACCACCGCGTTGCGCGGATTTACGCATGGTAGTTGCTTTCGCTTTGGAAGTACCGGCTGGCTTTTTCGGAGCAGCGGCTTTTTTCGCCTTCTTTATTACCGGTTCGTCGGTTCCTTTTGCTGCTTTCTTGGACTTGGTCTTCTTGTCCCCGTCCTTGGCGTCGCTCTTTTTCTTTTTCTCTTCTTTCTTGTCGAATTCACCAGCTTTCAACAATTGACCATACCAGGTGAACAGCTTGCGTACATCACTTGGGTAGATACGATCGCGATCATGCTCGGGAAGCGCTTCACCCAATTTCTTGAATAATTTATCGTCGTCCGCGTTCTTAGGATCCAAGCTGGCCTTACCACTCTCCACTTTATGCAAGCTCTCCAACACTTTCGCCAAAGGCACATCCTCACCGGTGGTGAACATACTGATCTCGTCCAACGAGCTCACTTTAACACTGCTGTGCACAGGAGCACGCTTATTGTCCGTCAGCGATTCAACGATGAGTGCTTGCCTGCCCTGCGCTACAATGCGATAAAGACCGGGCTTACCTGAAATGGAAATGATCTTACTAAGGTCCATGCTATTTGTTGTAGGGACAAATCTAATGAACCCGGCGTGTTAGGTCGGGAAAAATAGTATTGAATTGTGATCGCCACGATTTCTTTGTTGTTTGCAGTCCATTGGGTCGACCGGATCCTAGGTGCAGGTGAAACTTCCATAACTAAAGAACCCCGCTGATAGGCAGGGTTCTTTTGTTATGGTTCTATTCACGTATCAATTGCGCACAATACGATGTCTTTCACGCATATTGCCCGACTCGATCTCCATCATATAGATACCGGAAGCCAAGCCGCTGATATCAACATGGTCCGTAGTTCCAGCAGCAACCGTGTGCCCTGCGGTCATGACCACGCGACCGTTCAGATCGATCAATTGCCAAGAAGCTGCTCCGTTGCCATTTCCATTGGCGATGGACAATACGTTATCCGCAGGCACCGGATAAATGCTCACCGCATTACTTGCGGAATTCTCACCGACACTAATATCAGTGCTCATGTCCACGTAAACTACATCATCAACGTAGAACTCACCGACCGTCGGTGTACCTCCTCCATATGAAAAGAAGTCGATCGATCCGAGTTGGTTCGGGCCGGCAGCACCATCAGTAAGGGTATTGAAGGCGAACGAAGAAACCATATTCCCGTCCACCATGATCACAGCGGTCATTGCCGTCAGATCAAATGCCATGGCAACGCTGAACCATGCATCCTGTGGGTAAGTTCCAGTTATGGAATCACCAGCGGCCATACCTGAAATAGCCCCTCCATCCTGTAAGATCACTTCCGCAGCGAAGGACCCAGCCGCAGGGATCTCAATGTGTTGAATATTGAAGTAACCGCCTTTACCCGTTGGAACATACATGTTCCAAGTAAGGGCATATGAACCTGTTGTTTTATCGCCTAAGCGTAGCAATAGGTCGCCCGGTCCACCGGCTGCAGCGGTTGCAATGCACGCAATACTGTTAGTTCCGCTGTTTGCAAAAGCCGTCGAAATTACTTGATCAGCACCACCGGCCCAGATCGCCCAGTTCGTGGGGTTGGTTGCGGCCACCATATCACCAGCTGCATACGACTCGAAGTCGTCTGAATAGATCACTGTTTGCGCATTGGCGGCAAACAGTAGGGTTGCGGAAAAAGCAAAAAGTAGTGTTCGTTTCATTTTGAATGAGGGTTTGGTTCACTGCTAAAGGTACGTGATCCGGATCAATCTCGGAAATCACCTCAAAACACGTGCTATCCGAACACAATGCATGGGCGTCAACGGTCGCGATCAGCTATATGGAGCACTAAAAAACTTCTCAGGTCTTCTGCTTCTTCTTCCGCGCAGCGGGAAAGAGGATATTGTTCAGGATCAAACGATAGCCTGCAGAATTAGGGTGCAGGCTCAGGTCCGTGGGCGGATCGCCCACCATATGCTGATAGTCCTCGGGGTCGTGGCCACCATAGAAAGTCCATTGTCCAAGACCGAATTCACCATGAATGTATTTCACCGTGCTCTGCGCTTTGTTCTCACCCATTACCGTAACACCAGGTTTCACCAAGTTGCCTCGGAATGCGGTGGTCTGGCCCATGAAACCGCGGACCACTTGCTCATGGCTCTGGCAGAGCATCGTAGGCACCACATCCCATTTGGCACTGAAGTCGAAGAGCGTGAAAAAATCGCGCTCCTGCCCGATCCTGCTATGGATATCCGTAGCATCGATATCAGAGAATTCGTAGACCATGGGATCCGTGATCAATTTGAAATCCTTGAATGCGAATGCTTTATTGAAGTCGATCTTTTGTTGTACCTGCGGATCAATAGGGTCATGATCGAACTCAGGAGCACAAATATCAACACCTTCTGCGGCTAATGCAATGTCATATGAATCCGTTCCCGAACACATGGTGAAGAGGTAACCACCACCACTCACGTAATCCCGGATCTTCAATGCCACAGCAAGTTTCATTTGACTCACTTTGGCAAATCCAAGACCACCTGCCATCTCTTCGCTTTCCCGAACGTTCTCGATGTACCAAGGTGCACTGCGGTAGGTTCGATAGAATTTACCGTACTGACCAGTAAAATCCTCGTGATGCAAATGGAGCCAATCGAATTGTGGCAATGCACCACCAATGATCTCTTTGTCATAGATGCGTTCATATGGTATTTCCGCATAGGTCATGACCATGGTAACAGCATCGTCCCACGGTTGAAATGATTCGGGAGCATACACGGCGATCTTGGGCACCTTCTCCAATTTCACAGCCTCCATATTCGCCTCAGGATCGCTGATCTCCTGCAGGATCAGTGCAGCTTGACCGTCGGCGATCACTTGGTAGGTTACCCCGCGTATGGTGCATTCCTGCTCCAAGGTCAGGTAATGATCGATGAGAAAGCTACCACCTCTGTAGTTCAGTAACCAGTCAATCGGAAGATCCTGTTGTAAGGTCCAAAAAGCGATACCATATGCTTTGAGATGATCCCGCTGGCTATTGTCCATGGGGATCAACAGTTTGGTAGCGAAGGTCCGCCCTCCCACCAGCAAGAAGAGAACTACAACGGAGAACCGAAGGAAGTTAGAACGGTGCAGCGTCGTCGAAATCGTTTTCATCGTTCATGCGGCTTTGGCGGGTAACAGTGCGGAAGGCATTTCCACCATCCTCATCCATTCCCATGCCATCATTCCCGAAACCACCGGACATGGTCTCCAGGTCAGCAAATTTAGCCAACTCAGGAATGAAACGAAGCCTAACGGTATCTATTGCACCATTCCTATGCTTGGCCACGATCACCTCACCCACGCCAAGCGTACTACCATGTTCATCCTCGTAGATCTTGTAATACTCAGGCCGATACAGGAAACAAACGATATCCGCGTCCTGCTCAATAGCGCCCGATTCACGGAGATCGCTCAACATCGGTCGCTTATCACCACCGCGTGTTTCCACTGCACGACTTAGCTGTGAGAGTGCAATGATGGGAATATCCAATTCCTTGGCGATACTTTTTATGGAACGCGAAATACTACTGATCTCCTGTTCCCGGTTACCCCCTTTGCTATCCCCACCAGCGGTCATAAGCTGCAGGTAATCAATGATGATCAGATCCACATTGTGCTGGCTTTTCAATCTGCGGGCCTTAGCGCGTAGCTCGAAGATATTCAAGCCCGGCGTATCATCAATATAGATGGGCGCATTGGTAAGACGTGCAATATGTTGGTGCAGGATGGTGAACTCGCTATCCGTGAGATCTCCTTTCCGCAATTTCTCTGAACTGATCCCTGCTTCACTTGCGATCAAACGTGTGACCAACTGCGTGCTGCTCATTTCCAAGCTGAACACTGCAACGGCACGTTTATGTTCAACCGCGATATTCCGGGCCATGCTGAGCACGAAGGATGTTTTTCCCATTGCTGGTCGTGCCGCCACGATCACCATATCACTGCGTTGCCAACCTGCTGTGAGCTTATCCAATTGCACGAAACCTGTAGGAACACCGCTAACGCCACCGGTCTTGGTCTTCGCGTTCTCGATCTGCTCAATGGCTCCCTGTATCAGATCGCTCATGGGTTCGTAGTTCCGTTTCAGGTTTCCACTGGTTACGGTATACAGATCTTGTTCTGTCTTGTCCAGCAGATCGAATACGTCGGCACTATCCTCGTATGCATCGCGCATTGTATCGGAACTGATGCGGATCAATTCACGGAGGATATGTTTTTGGCTGATGATGCGTGCGTGGTACTGCACGTTGGCACTGCTTGCAACTTTGTTCGTGAGTTGGCTGATGTAGAATGGTCCACCTACGACATCAAGCTCGCCGCGCTTTTTCAATTCCTCCGTGACCGTGAGGATGTCGATCGGTTGATCATTCCGGAACAGACCAAGAATGGCATCAAAGATCTTGCGATGTGCTTCCACATAGAAGCTCTCCGGTTGCAGGATATCGATCGCTTCGTTCACGGCATTCCTTTCCAGCATCAACGCACCCAGAACGGCCTGTTCCAATTCCGGAGCTTGTGGTGGAAGCTTACCAGCTTCTATCGCCGTATCCATCAATGAAGACGCTTGCCGACGCGCTACTCCTCGTTGCTTATCAAATGATCTTGGTGTAGATATCTCAGCCATTCATTGCTTAACCCACCTAACGTATTCAGTGTCCCTCGACATATGTGCGAGCGATCCATTGAACAGAACTGTTTTTGGGGATTGGGGTGTCAAATGTAGAGCCATCCTCCTGTCGATCGGTCAGGAATGTTTACAACTATTCTCCGTAGGATCAACAAAAATGCTGTGTACATCTTTGATCCCCGAAATGAATGTTGCGGTCTACCGTAACTTTCGGCAATGCCAACGCGTTGGATCTTGTGGATATTGATCGTTCTGTTGCTCTTTTCAACCAGTTGTCGTAAAGACAAGGACGAGAATTCACCGCACGTTGAATTCGAATTGCCCGGCAATTCGTTCACCGCTCAAGTTCCTGCGGCGTTCATCATTCGTGTAAAAGTGACGGATGACAGAGCATTGGAGAGCTTGTCCGTGATGATCGTGGATGACAACAATATTCCGATCGCTCCTGGATTTACTGCCGATCTTGCTGGCACGAGCGTAACGATCGAGCGCGAATTGACCATCACCGATGAGCGCATACTGAGCGGACCCTATAAATTGATCGCTCGTGCATTCGATGGTACTAATGAAGGACGCGCTTTCCATTCGATCAACATACACGCAGCTCCGCTTAGACTTCGCGCTATCTACGTAACACCACCCAACGGCAGTAGCCCTGCCCTGATCGCCAAGATCGATAGTGTTGGATCGATCTCCACGTTTGCCATGATCAATGAATTCTATGGATCTGCTATCGATGGTGGCACACAACATCTCTACATAGCTGGAGGACAATATGACCCAATGATCGCCTACCCCACCTCGGGAACAAGCGGTCAGTGGCAAGTGAATAATTCAAATGCTCTACCCTATCCGTATTTCACTGGTCTGGATCTTGATCCGACCGACAAGAAACTTTATTTATGTAGCAATGATCAATTCATTCGGGGCTATTCCGGTAATGGAACCCAACAGTTCACGGCACTTGCCATTCCGGATTTCAGACCATACAACACATTGTTCCTTGGCGATATTCTTGTGAATGAACAACGCAGCAATACGTTGCCGCAACGCAAGTTGGTAACGTATGCCAGCAGTAGTGGAGCACTCTACGAGCAATGGCCACTGGACCTTGACCTGATCGATATGTATCGAAGGACCGAGCAAACATTCCTCACCTTCGGCAACAGAAATGGCGATGGCGTGATCGCCGAACGTCATGCGACACTTGGTGGAACGTTCGAGATGCAGGTTTTCTCCGGAAATGAGATAACGGCAACAACCCGGATCAATGATGCCCTATTCGTCATCGCCGTTGGGGGAGAAATAAAACGATTTGATGTAACCACAGGTACACTGATCACTATCGCTCTACAACCTGCCGATGCCTTGACCTATGAAGCCGCTGCCGGAGTTGTTTACATTGGATCCGGAGATCAATTGCTTACGCTGGATCCGAACTCCGGTGCTATTCTTGGATCGGTTACCATACCACTACAAGCGGGAACGATATTAACGCTTCACAATCGTTGAGCTTCGAACGATGCCCATCCAGTTCCCAGTACTAGATCACTTCACCTTTCGCATTGCGCAGTGGCTTGCCTTTTAGCACCACACCCATTTCACAGAATTTCTTGATCCTCCGCTCCACCAGCTTATCGGGCGCGAGTTTCACCAACTGTTCAAGTTGCTTGTTCAATTCAGTCCGCACTTTTTTGCAAGCCTCATCCGGATCTGCGTGCGCACCGCCGACAGGCTCATTAATAATACCATCGATCAATTTATTCGCAAGCATATCCTTAGCAGTAAGCTTCAACGCACTTGCGGCGATCTCCTTATAATCCCATGAGCGCCAAAGAATGGAGGAGCATGATTCCGGAGAGATCACCGAGTACCACGTATTCTCCATCATCAAAACTTTATCACCGATACCGATCCCTAATGCACCACCTGAAGCGCCTTCGCCAATGATCACGCAGATCACTGGAACACGTAATTGCATCATTTCGATCAAATTACGGGCAATGGCCTCACCTTGGCCGCGTTCTTCTGCTTCGAGACCCGGGAATGCTCCCGGCGTATCGATCAATGTCACCACGGGTTTATTGAACTTTTCAGCCAACTTCATCAACCGTAAGGCTTTTCGATAACCTTCAGGATTCGGCATTCCGAAATTCCGGAATTGACGCATTTTCGTATTAACGCCTTTTTGTTGTCCAATGAACATTACCGTTCGGCCATCCAAGGAACCGAATCCACCCACCATTGCCTTATCGTCCTTAACCGTACGGTCACCGTGCAGCTCTATGAACGTGCCGTCGCTCATTTCATTGATATACTTCAATGTGTATGGCCGATCCGGATGGCGGCTAACTTGAACACGTTCCCAAGGTGTTAGGTCGCTGTAAATTGACTTCCGCGTCTGTGCCAATTTCTTCTCAAGGTCTTTCAATGTGGACTTTACATCCACCTCACCTTGTGAAGCCACGTCCTTCAATTTTTCGATCTGCTCGATGATGTTCTGTATCGGCTTTTCAAACTCCAAGAATGTCTGCATACGGACTGGTTAAGAAGAGCGAAGGTAGGAGGATGGAAATAACCGACCACACCATTTTAGACCAACCATCATTTCCTCCAATACCTTAGCGACCCGATATGATCATCTTTCCACATGCCAAGATCAATCTAGGCTTGAATGTCGTGCGCAAACGCGAAGATGGGTTTCATGATATTGAGACCGCAATGGTGCCGATTCCATTGCAGGATATTTTGGAAGCTGTGAAGGACCCTAGTCTTGGCCAGGGTGAAATATCCTACACACGAACGGGTATTTCCATTGCCGGAACCTTGGAAAGCGATCTGTGTTGGCGTGCCGCCCAGAAACTTTATGCTACGCGAATAATGCCGGGTATTCGACTGCACTTACACAAAGTAGTCCCACTAGGGGCTGGACTTGGAGGTGGTTCGAGCGACGCTGCACATACACTTCTATTGTTGAACAATTTGTTGGACCTCGGCATAAGTACTAACGAACTTCATTCCTTGGCTGCATCCCTTGGAAGTGATTGCCCATTCTTTTTGACCAATGGCCCTCAACTTGCGGAAGGGCGAGGAGAAATACTGCGTTCACTGGATCTGGATCTTAAAGGTCATTGGGTATTAATTGTCAATCCTGGTTTACATGTTCCAACCCCGGAAGTGTACCGCAATACCAGACCAACGGGCCGTTCTTTCGGAGCAAATTGGGATAAAGCGATCGGGTTAATGAACAAGGGGCCAGTTTCTACTTTTTCTAACTCAGCGATCCGTGAGTTGATCCCGAACGTAATGGAGGATCACGTGTTCAATACCTATCCTCAAGTGGAACAGGCCTTCAAAAAGTTGATCGAAGCCGGTGCATTTCACGCAGCAATGTCTGGATCAGGTTCAACTGTCTTTGGGTTGTTCACTACACCGCCACCGATCTTGGAATGGCCTAGTGACCATAGGACCTGGAGTTTCCAATTCTGACCACCTCCTAGAACAACCCTTCCAATAGCTCTCTAAGTTCTTCATGGTCCGTTGGCTTCGCCACGATGATACCATCTCTTGACAGCAGGAAGAAACTTGGTGTTGACCTTACGGCATATGCCTTCGCGAGTGGAGAACCCCATCCGATCAGTTCTGAAAAACAGGGCCAATTCAGCTTTTCGACCGTGATCGTTTCTTTGAACTCCATCGTATCCGCATCCAAAGCGATCCCAATAATCTCGAATCCTTTTCCATGTTCATCCGCATAAAGTTGGCGCAATCCGGGCATTTGATCGTGACAATGATCGCACGTACTGGAATAAAAGAAGAGCGCAGTGTATTTTGCCGTGGAAAGCAAGGTTGCAATATCCGTGGTATCCTTAGTTAATGGGTCCGGCAATTTGCCATCAGGTGCTTTTGCGCCAACTGTAACGCGAAGCAATTCAGCTACTATTCGCAGCAGGTCGTTATCCGGAGGAACCAATACCTTTTCTCCAACCACGTAGCTATCGACCAAATGTTGCGTTACATGGTCAGGGCCATATTGATCAAACAGTTCAATTAGCAACGCACGTGTTCGGGACCAACACTCCAGATCAGGTTCACTCCAGAAAAGCACCGAATCACATACCCTGACCAAGCCATTCTCCATATCCATGGGAATACTTTGCAGAACGGCCATTACAGCTTTATCGTGAATAGCACTTCGCAACAATTCTCCATCGGACCAATCAAAAGCATCGCGAATAGCCTCGAATCCCATTGGTATGGAGCTCATAAGTTGGCGATCGGCCACCACCATTTTCGTAAAATAACTTGAAGGATCCTGTTCGATCAAACGATCCAAATTCGATTGTTTGGCCGCAATTATCGATGCATCAATGCTATCGAATCGTTGTCTGGCCACAGTATCATGGTATGAAGAACCGCTACGTGCCTTCAAATTATCCCTTGCCCTTTCCTGACTATCCCTGCTAATTGCCTTATACTCCCACAAACGCTGGTTCTCCAATGAAGCGATGATCTGCACATGTTCTTGGAGTGGCCTACCGCTAAAGCGCAAGTTCAGTTCTGTTTCGTGCGGATCGAGAATGATATCGACCAGGTCGGTATCATTGACTGTAAGCTGATAGAATCCAGTGGCGTACGCACGGTCCTCAAAACTGAACGTAGCATTCTTTCTCACCAAAGCAGAATCGATCCTGGTATGCTCTCCACCGAAAGTATTCCATAGGACCACTTGCTCTGGCAATGAGGTACTGGGTTCAAACTCGAAAGATCCCGAGATCGTTTGGGTCCGGACCGTTGAACTGCTGATGCAGAATAACGATGTAAGCGCACCGATGAAGAATTGACGAATTGCTTTGGACCAGATCATTGCCAATTGATACGAGTTTCAGTTCGGAATTATACCAGTTGTGCAAAGATCGTGCGAAGATCTGAAAGGCGTTAATGAGTTAACCTCTGCTGCTACGCCCAATAGACCCGAGCAAGAATAAGAACGCTAACTATTCGGTCCACCTATTGGTTGGGTACTACAAAGAGGATCCCGAATGATCCTACCCGGATCTAGGATGGGTATAAAAAAGAGAACCCCGTACATTTCTGTACGGGGTTCAGATCGGCGACGACATACTCTCCCGGGCTTTTGGCCCAGTACCATCTGCGCTGGTGAGCTTAACTTCTCTGTTCGGAATGGGAAGAGGTGGACCTCACCGCAATTATCACCTAAAGCTTTAATAAGCTTAGACGTGTTGTTGGATAGAACTAAAACAGCCGAGGATCGTTCTTAGGAGCCGATCATTTCCGATCGAAAGTCTACGGGTAATTAGTACTACTCGGCTTTGCCATTACTGACTTTACACCTGTAGCCTATCAACGTAGTAATCTTCTACGACCCTTATAAAGAAGTCTCATCTTGAGGTGGGCTTCGTGCTTAGATGCTTTCAGCGCTTATCCCGTCCGAACATAGCTACCCAGCGGTGCCCCTGGCGGGACAACTGGTACACTAGCGGTTCGTCCACCACGGTCCTCTCGTACTAATGGTAGCTCCCCTCAAACTTCTAACGCCCGCAACAGATAGAGACCGAACTGTCTCACGACGTTCTGAACCCAGTTCACG